>FZPU01000099.1_pt1 | contig 18913 bp, 14 predicted proteins | sample 1534781 | NCBI WGS metagenome assembly FZPU01 (sample SAMEA104161949, study PRJEB21768) | metagenome | isolation source: underground water
TTTTTTTTTAATGATACGGCGACCACCGAGATCTACACTCTTTCCCTACACGACGCTCTTCCGATCTCGCTTTGCTTTCGGAGGACGCATCCTCGCCCATCATCCAGAGCGCGCTTTGGACAAAGGCATCGTGCGCGCCGTATGGATGACAGCGGACGAAATCCGCGCTACCCAAGCCCGCCACCGCAGCCCGCTGATTCTGCGCTGCGTGGAAGATTACCTTGCGGGCAAACGTTATCCGCTCGATCTGATTACGCACTATGAGTAACACCCTCACCCTCACCCTAACCCTCTCCCGGGGGGAGAGGGAACAATCGTGAAAGGCATTCTTAAATCCCCGCGCTGTGTAGTCGTCGGCCTATCCGGCGGCGTGGATTCTGCCGTCACCGCCTTGTTGCTGAAACAACAGGGCTATGAAGTCATCGGCCTGTTCATGAAGAACTGGGAAGACGATGACGACAGCGAATACTGCTCCTCGCGCGAAGACCTGAACGATGCTGTGTCGGTGGCCGACACCATCGGCATCCCCATCGAAGCGGTGAATTTCGCCAGGGAATACAAGGACCGCGTGTTCAGCTATTTCCTGCGCGAATACGAGGCCGGGCGCACACCCAACCCGGACATCCTGTGCAACTCGGAGATCAAGTTCAAAGCCTTTCTCGATCACGCCATCCGCCTGGGCGCGGACAAAATTGCCACCGGGCATTACGCGCAAGTGCGCGAAGCTGATGGCGGCTTCCAGTTATTGAAAGCCCGCGACGACAGCAAGGACCAGAGCTATTTCCTGCATCGTTTGAACCAGCAACAATTGAGCAAGGCGATGTTCCCGCTGGGGCAAATTCTGAAATCGCAGGTGCGCGACATCGCGCGCGAACACCATTTATCCAACCACGCGAAGAAGGACAGCACCGGTATCTGCTTCATCGGTGAGCGCCCGTTCCGCGAATTCCTGACGCAATATTTGCCGACCAAACCGGGCGATATGGTTTTGCCCGATGGCAAAGTGGTCGGGCAACATATCGGCCTGTCGTTCTACACCATAGGCCAGCGTCAAGGCTTGGGCATAGGGGGTTCGCGCGAAACCACGGGCGAACCTTGGTTTGTGGCGGGCAAGGATATGGCGAAGAACCACCTGATCGTGGTGCAAGGGCACGACCATCCGTTGCTGCTCAACCCGCAACTGGAGGCGCTGGACATGCACTGGATCAGCGGCCATGCACCCGACACATCGCGCCCTTACGCGGCCAAGACGCGTTATCGCCAGCAGGATGCGGCCTGCCGCATTTCACTTTGCCCCGACGACAGCGCACGCTTCGCCTTTGATGAAGCGCAGTGGGCGGTAACTCCCGGCCAATCCGTGGTGGCCTACGACGGCGAAATCTGTCTGGGCGGCGGCATCATCAAATAATCAGCAAGGAGTCACCATGTTCGAACATATCAGTCCCGAAAACATTCGTTTGCTGCTGGTGCTCGTCGCCACCATCGCGGCGCATTTCATCGCGCAACGCGTGTTGCAGCGCGCCGAGGCCATCGCCTCGCACACCGAAAACATCTGGGATGATTCGCTGATCGCGGCAGCGCGCAAGCCTCTGCCCGTAGTGATCTGGCTGGCCGGTATTTTTTTCGCGCTGCACCTGCTCCACCGCCAAACCGGCGAGCAGTTGCTCGAAGACATCGCTCCCGCACGCAGCATCGGCGTGGTGATTTGTGTCGCGTGGTTTCTGCTGCGGCTGATACGCGACTATGCCCGCAATCTGGTGGACACGCGCGCCAAGGCGGGCACACCGGTGGATCGCACCACGGTGGATGGACTGAGCAAAATGTCGCGCATCGTGGTGATCGTCGTCGCCGGTCTGGCGATTGTTCAGACATTGGGTTTCAGCATTTCCGGCGTGCTGGCTTTCGGCGGCATGGGCGGTATCGCGGTGGGTTTCGCGGCCAAGGATTTGCTGGCGAATTTTTTCGGCGGCTTGATGATCCATTTGGACAGACCGTTCAATGTGGGCGAAAAAATACGCTCCGCTGACGGACAAATCGACGGCACGGTGGAACATATCGGCTGGCGGCAAACGACATTGCGCTCCCTCGACATGACGCAGATTTTTGTGCCCAACGCCTTGTTTACCTCCAACGTGCTGGAAAATCCGTCGCGCATGTCGCACCGCCGCATCCTCGAAACCGTGGGCTTGCGCTACGACGATCTGGACAAGATGAACGCCATCGTCGAAGACGTGAAAACCATGCTGCGCAACCATGCCGACATCGACCCGGCGCAAGCGACCGTGGTGGGCTTCAACCAGTTCGCCGATTCCTCGCTCAATTTCATGGTGCAGGCCTTCAGCCCGGTCACCGATGCCGCGCGATTCCAGGCGGTCAAACAGGATGTCTTGCTGAAAATCGCCGCCATCGTCGCCAAACACGGCGCAGAAATGGCCTTCCCCACACGCACCTTGTTTCTCAACCAGATGAACGCTTGAGCCAGCGCAAGCAAACGCTTTCACGTAAAATGCGCCTCTAATTTTTTCGAGCCAACACATCATGACTTTTTCTGCTCTCACCGCACTCTCCCCTCTCGACGGGCGTTATCAAAGCAAAGTTGAAAGCCTGCGCGGCTATTTCAGCGAATACGGGCTGATCCGTTTCCGCGTGCTGATCGAGATCGAATGGCTCAAGGCATTGAGCGCGGAATCCGGCATCAAAGAGTTGCCTCCGTTTTCCGCCAGCACGGTCGCCCAGCTCGACCAGCTCGCCGCGCAGTTTTCCAAAAGCGATGCCGAGCAGATCAAGACCATCGAACGCCGCACCAACCACGACGTGAAAGCCATCGAATACTGGATGCGCGACAAACTTTCCGGCAACCCGGAAACCGCGACGGCGCTGGAGTTCATCCATTTCGCCTGCACCTCGGAAGACATCAACAACCTAAGCCATGCGCTGATGCTCGAACATTCGCGCCGCGAAGTGATGCTGCCCATGCTGCAAACCGTGATTGCAAAACTGACCGACATCGCGCACCAGCTGGCCGATGTGCCCATGTTGTGCCGCACCCACGGCCAGACCGCCACGCCCAGTACCTTGGGCAAGGAAATGGCCAACGTGGTGCATCGCCTGCGCCGCGCGCACTCGCGCATCGCCGCCGTCGAAGTGCTGGGCAAAATCAACGGCGCGGTGGGCAACTACAACGCGCACCTGTCGGCCTACCCCGATGTGGATTGGGAAAGTTTTGCGAAGAATTTCGTCGAAGCGCGCGGCCTGACCTTTAATCCCTACACCATCCAGATCGAACCGCACGACTGCATGGCCGAACTGTACGATGCTTACGCGCGCACCAACACCATTCTGATCGACCTCAACCGCGACATCTGGAGTTACATCTCGCTGGGCTATTTCAAACAGAAAGTCGTGGCGGGCGAAGTCGGCTCTTCCACCATGCCGCACAAGGTCAACCCGATTGACTTCGAAAATTCCGAAGGCAACCTCGGCCTGGCCAACGCCATGCTGAAACACCTGTCGGAAAAGTTGCCGATCTCGCGCCAGCAGCGCGACCTCACCGACTCCACCGTGCTGCGCAACATGGGCGTGGCGCTGGGCTACACCCTGCTCGCCTACGAATCCTGCCTCAAAGGCTTGAACAAGCTGGAAGCCAACCCGCAACGTCTGGCGGAAGAGCTGAACAACAGCTGGGAAGTGCTGGCCGAACCGATCCAAACCGTGATGCGCCGCTACAACGTGCCCGATGCCTACGACAAACTGAAAGAACTCACGCGCGGCAAAGGCGGCATCAACAAAGAAAGCCTCGCCGCTTTCATCCAGACGCTGGACATCCCCGCCAGCGAGAAACAGCGCCTGAGCGAACTGTCGCCTTCGACTTACATCGGCAAAGCGGCGGAACTGGCGAAGCGTATTTAGCCCGCATGCCCGCGAGGCTGTAACGGCGGGCATCTCCATCAAGCGCATGCTGTAGAACGCCTATTGACGGGCGTTCCCACGAGGCATGCGCATTTTTCCAGACCTCCACACCCCCTTTCGTTTCTGCCTGCCCCTGCCCCCAGTATTTTCTCCCACCCCCTCAATACTGAGTGTATCGCTTGGGCTCATTCCAGCTGATGATGCGGCAGTGTCGGGAATTAGATTGGCGGCGACTCGCCCGCCTTGCACCCGCACGATTCAGGGACGGTTCACCGGAGAAACGGCAATGTATTGCCTTTCCCGGATCGATTACTCAGGGAGAAAATAAAATGCTACTCAAAACCGCACTGCGCGAAGCGGCCAAACTTGGCCTGGCGTTCACCGCCATTACCGCACTTCTTCTTGCCGGATGCGGCGGGGGAAGTTCCTCTTCAACCCCGGCTGCCAGCTCGGCGGGCGGCGTAGCAGCGGTGGGGTATCCGATGGTGGGGGCTACAGTTCAAGTGCGCTGCGCCGCCGGTAGCGCGCTGAACCACAACCAGCAGCACGGGAACCTGGCAAGTGACTTTCTCCGGGCAGACCGCGCCCTGCGCGGTGCAGGTCAGCGGCGGCACGATCAACGGTGCGGCCAATACCACGAATTTCCACAGCATTACGACGACCACGGCGGTGAACACGGTAAACGTGTCTCCGCTCACCGATCTGGTGGTGGCGAATCTGGTGGGAACTGCGAACCCTAGCGCATGGTTTGCCGGGCTGAGTTCCCCTTCGTCCGCGCTCGCCGCCATCACGCAGGCTAATGTGGATGCGGCGCTGGCCAAGCTGGTTGCGGCATTCCCGCAATTGCCGCTGAACACAAACAACCCGCTCACCATGACGTTCTCGGCGACTCCCGGCACAGTGGGTGACGATATGTTGTCCGCGCTGCAAACGGCGATGACTAATTCCACCACCCCTTACGCGACGTTGCTGGCTGATGCGGCAGTGCCCGGTTTCACTGCGCCTGCGGCGGGTTTCGGCACGGCGCTGACGACGGCCTACGCAGGCACTTCCAGCGGCGGCTCGTCTGCCGCACCGGCCACGCCTGCCGGAGTGGGCGCGACGGCCAGCAGCACTGCGCAAATCAATGTGAGCTGGGCAAACGTTTCCGGGGCTACGTCGTATAACGTTTATCGTTCGACTTCGGCCAACGTGCAACTGGTGGCGGGCAACAAGGTCACTTCCGGCACGACAACTACGGGCACGCCGTTTGCAAATAGCGGTCTGTCAGCTTCGACCCAGTATTTTTACAAAGTCACGGCGGTGAATGCAGCGGGTGAAAGCGGCGGTTCGACCGAAGTATCGGCGACGACACAAGCAGTTGCTGCCCCTGCTCCGACGATTACCAGCTTCACGCCGGGTTCGGGCGCGGCGGGGTCAACGGTTACCATCACGGGAACGAATTTAACTGCCGTGACCGAGGTGTTATTTACCGGACCATCCCCCAGCACTGCATTTGCAAGCGCCACTATCGCGACACACACAGCGACCAGCATATCGGCGACAGTTCCAGCATCACTTGCGGCGGGCGGCTACACCATTTCTGTTATCTATCCCGGCCATGAGCTTGCGGCGGCGGGAACGTTTACGGTGACGGCTGGTGGCGGTGGCACTAATGCAGCGCTCGTAGGCACGTGGAAAATGATGACACAGAAAGATAACACCTCCACCACCGTAACCGATGTGTCGTCGTTCAACATAATTGAGGTACTGGCGGCAAACGGCGATTGGACTGTTACTCTGCCCACTGCCGTTGTTGGCATCACCTGCCAGCAAAGCGGCACATCAACTTCGACCGCAACCACCATCACCACCACAACGGTGACCGATTCTTGCTCTGCGCCAACTACGGTTGGAACGGTCGAAACTGATACCTACACCATAGTCGGGATTACGCTGACCGCCGACAACGGCCTTACGACTTACACCTACCAGAAACAAGTGGCTGCTGCTCCAACCCTAACCAGCTTCACGCCAGCCTCGGGCGCGGTAGGCACATCGGTAACGATTACCGGAACCAACTTCAGTACGACAGCGGCCAGCAACACCGTCAGTTTCAACGGCGTTGCGGCAACTGTAACCAGCGCCACAACCACGCAACTCGTGGTGACGGTTCCGGCAGCGGCAACTACAGGCACGATCTCGGTGACAACGGCGGGCGGGACAGCCACTTCGGCGGCAAGCTTTACGGTTTCAGTTGCGGGTGGAGGCGGAGCGACCGCATATGGCTCATGCACCTATCCTGTTCAAGGCTATTGTATTGCCTATGTCGGCAGCTTTTTTATAGGCAGCTCTAATGGTGGCAGCGTGCTTAGCGGCAATATGCAAAGTTCATGTCCAACCCCCCCTTATATTTGGGCAGCTTCCTCAAATTGCTCTACGGCAAACAGGGTGGGGGCATGCCGAAATAATGTGGGTTCGGCTACGGAAACTCTATCGACTTACTACACACCTAACACTGTTGCTGCAGTCCAACCAACCTGCATCTCTCCCAGTGTCTGGGTTCCCTGATCTCATCTAACATCGTATAAAAAAGGGGCGAAAGCCCCTTTTTTATTTGGTTCAACTTTGAAAAATCAGTTGAAGATGAATGCCTCGAAAATTCACGGCATTACGTCGCTTGTAGTAGATGCGAATTCATTCGCACGATTTTCGTGCCATGGGCGAATAAATTCGCCCCTACAAGTGCCAGCAACCGTTTATTAACGCCCACACATCACACCAACGCCCGTCAATAGGCGCTCTACACGCAATGCTTCACGACCCTGTCCGTGAAATTCCAATTCGTTATGCTTGTGTAGGGGCGAATTCATTCGCCCGATTTAACGCGGTGTGCGAACACCCACAGGGTGCAAGAACCTCTTCGAGGTGAATTCGCACCTACAAACACCTTATCTACAGGCCGCTCCGTTATCCGGGGAAGTGTATATCAAGCAACCCATTTCACCCGCCCGCCCGCAATACCCTGGCCACCACCCCCGCCCGATTACTCACTTCCAGTTTTTCATAGATGTTTCTCACATGCCCCTCTGCGGTGCTGGGGACGATGCCCAAACGTGCGGCGAGTTCTTTGACGGTTTCGCCGCGCACGATGCAATTGAGCACTTGCTGTTCGCGCTCGGTCAAATACGGCAGGGATGCTCCCGTTGCGGAAGAGAGGTTCTGGGTCGGCGACGCATTGAGTTGCGCCAATATCCGCCGCGCAATACTGGGAGCCATCGGCAGCACACCTTCCTTCATGGCTTTAAGTTGTGCCAGCAATTGGGCTTGCGGCTGGCTCTTGAGCAGATAGCCTTGCGCTCCGGCGCGCAGGGCATCGAACAAATGACTGTCGTCGTCAAACAGCGTCATCACCGACACGGCAATGTGCGGCGCGTGTGCTCGCATATAGCGCACCAACTCCACTCCCGATCCGTCCGGCAGACCTATATCGACCAGCGCCATACTCACCGGATGGCTATCCAAGGCGGCGCGCCCTGTGGCGATGCTGTCGGCATGCACGATTTCCAGTTCCGGGAAAATTTCGCGCACCAACGCTTCCGTCCACAGTCGGTATTCTTCACTGTCTTCCACGATTAAGAATTTGCTCATCAAACGTTTCCTTCCATTTCGTCATTCCAGCCCGGCAAAGGAATGTTCGCCGTCACGCGACACCCTTCTCCCTCAGCGACACTCCATGCAAGACTACCGCCCAGCTCTTCCGCGCGCATGCGCATATTGTGTCGTCCGTGACCTTCTTTTCTTTGCCCGTCCATTCCGTGCCCGTCATCGCTTACCGCCAATTCCAGCTTCCCGCTTTGCACGGATATTTTCACGTTTAAGTTCGAGGGATGTGCGTGGCGCAAAGCATTGGTGACGGCTTCGCGCAGGATGCGTGTCAGGTTGATGAATTGGCGCGGGGTCAGGATGAGGTCATCCGGCACATCGTCCACCCGCCAATGCAATACCACTCCGGCAAGACGGCAACGTTCTTCCACTTCGGCGCGCCATTCGCCTGCGGCTTCAAACAAAGGCATGGCGCAATGGCTCAGTCCGCAGACCACGCCGCGCAGATTGCGGGTGACTTGAGCAACGCGCTCGGCGTGTTCGGAATTCTGCAAGCAGTGCATCAGCGTAACCAGCTCCGCCCCCACATCATCATGCAGATCGCGCACGATGCGCTGGCGCTCGGCCTCTGCCCCCTGTTCGTGCGAAACGCGCAATTGCAAAGCGCGGCGACCGAGATCAATCAGGCTCTGCGCCAATTGCGCATCCTGTCTCGAATACAGGCGCTTGCCTTGTTGCGGACAGCCCAGACGCAAACCCGGCTCACCTGCTACGCCGGGCAATAGCAGTGCCGTGCCATCCGCCGCCAATTCCACCTGCTGCACCATGCTTTCCGCGCGCTCCAGCGTGAGCGGCTGAAAGATGCGTCGCATCATCCCCTGCCAGCGCTGTTGCAGCGGCTGCTGATCCTCGCCGAAGATGCTGGCGATCACTTCGGGTAGGTAGTGCTCGGTTGTTTGCGTTGCTCCGCCCACCCAGCGACTCCACAGTTTTTGCCGCAGCGGAAAATATACCCAGCCCACAATAACCAGCGATAGCGTGATCGAAATGGATTGCCCCAATCCCGCGCCCCAAACCAGCAGAACATCCATCCCCACCACCGCCAAACCGCCCACCACCCAAGCCCACATGGCAAACCACCAACGCTCTACATCAAACAGGCGATAGCGGCGCACGCCGAACACGAAGCCCAGAAACATCAGACAAAGCGGAACCATGTTGAACACGATGCTCACGCCCACCATCATCAATATGATTGTCAAAAAAATGGACAGCAGGATTACACCGAAGAACCAACGGAACATCGCGCGCCGCACCGGATGCTCGCTTGAGCGCCGCCACTGCAATATGACCAACACCACCAGAGCCAGCAACAGCGCCCACGAAAAAATGCTCAAAAAAATATAGGGGTTAATCGCCAGATAAGGCACCAGCAACATCAGCGGTGGCAGCGCCACCAGCGGCAAATATACAAAATTGTTTTTGACCAACGGCGACGGGTACACCATCAACAGCGAAAGCAGCGCGCCGCTAAACAAGCCGGAGCCAAAATAATTCAGAACCGACCAGCCGTCCGTGACCGAAGAAAATGTGATGACCGCTACCGCTTGTCCGCAAACAATGCCGACAAACCCCAACCCCAGCAACAACAGAAAATATGAAGCCAGCGACCTTTCCGCGAATATCCAGATAAAGCTGACCATCAGCCAAGCCGCCAAACTCATCAGCAGACTCAACCACAGATTAAAATTCAGTTGGGCAAAGCCGATTTTGGAAACCTCCCACGCGGCACGCTCGCCGCTGGCAAGCGCCACTGTGACCTCGCCCTGTTGCAGGAAATTATTCAGCCGCTCGCTGTTTTGCATAAAAGCGAGCCATTGAGCTGTTGACGAGAAGTCGATTAAGTCTTGAATCAGAAGATCGGGGGTCGCTTCAACAATAGAGCCGTCTTTGCCAACCACGGAGAGAATGACATCGCCGACTTCGATCTTGCCATAGGCATGGCTGCCTTCGGGGACGACAATGACCACCCAACCCGCCCCATCGGAGTTGCCCGCTAGGCCAACGCCAATCCAGGGTTGAACAACTACAGCCCAGATAACCAGCGCATGCGCCAGCACACCGAGCATCGCGGCGAAAACGAATTTTTGTGCCGGACTGAGCAAAGCCCGACTACCTCCGCTGATACTCATCTCCCTCCCTTTTGGGTTCTGGCCATACTCACCAAAACCAGCGCCGATGCGCTCTCCCGGCACGATAGTCTTCGCTATATTTCGTGCGCTCCGCTCAAGTCCTTTGCGGACTGTAACAATACCCCTAAAAAATATGGGTGCGTGTCAGCATAGCGCAATTTCAAAACTCTAATGCAAAATGCATATCTCCATGCTTGCGCGGCAAAGGCAAATGCGCGGCCAGACATTACCAATCATCCGCAAGCCAATAGATTCGCGCATCTTCGCCATGTGCATGACGTGGATCGGCTATTGACGGGCATCTCCATGAGGTGCTAATAATTGATTGTCACCATATGTGGGTGCGAGTTCATTCGCACCCACACACACCGCAATGCAAAACGCCCCGTTGCCGGGGCGTTTTGTTTGGCTTCCGCTTCGTTCAGGCGGCGGCTTGAACCGGAATTTGATCGCGCTGACCGATGATGCGGTTGTGTTCGTCCACATACACCAGCGTCGGATGGTAGAGCTGCAACTCCAGTTCGGAGTAAATGGAGAAGGCTGCGATGATGAGTATGTCGCCCGGATCGGCTTTGTGCGCCGCTGCGCCGTTGACCGAGATGGTGCGCGAGCCGCGCTGGGCGCGGATGGCGTAAGTGCTGAAACGTTCGCCGTTGGTGACGTTGTAGATGTCGATCGCCTGATATTCCTTGATACCGGAAGCATCCAGCAAATCGTCGTCGATGGCGCACGAACCCTCGTAATGCAGTTCAGACTGCGTCACGCGCACGCGGTGCAATTTGGCCTGTAGCATGGTTCGTTGCATGGTCATCTCCTATATCTTTCCCCCGATTCACAGCGGGAAAATGATTTTATATTTCCCCTCTGACATCGGGGGCGCGCATTATAAACGCCTATTCTTTAAAGGCAAACTTCAAGATTGTCGATCAACCGCGTCTTTCCCAGCCGCGCCGCCGCCAATACCACCAACTTGGACTCGCCTGCGGCGGGAACGCCCAGACCGGCTTGCCTGCGCACGGCGACATACTCCACTTGCCAGCCACGCTTGGCAAGAACATTGGCCGCCTGCTGCTCCAGCGCCGCGTAATCCGTGCTGCCGCCCACCAATGCCTTACCCGTTTTCCGTAAAGTTTGACTCATCATTGCCGCTTCGGTTCGCTCCTCAGCCGACAAATATTGGTTGCGCGAAGATAGCGCCAAGCCATCCGCCGCGCGCGAAGTTTCCGCGCCGATAATTTCGATGGGCAAATTAAACTGCGCCACCATCTGCCGAATGATGGCCAGTTGCTGGTAATCCTTTTTGCCGAAAATGGCGATCTGCGGCTGCACCAGATTGAACAGCTTCAACACCACCGTCGCCATGCCGCGAAAATGTCCGGGTCGGAACGCGCCGCACAACTCGTTGGCGACGGGCGGCGGCTCGACGAACAGGGTTTGTGCTTCGGGATACATTTCATCCACCGACGGCGCGAACACCACGTCGGCAAGCCCTTGCAACTTGTCGCAATCCGCCGCCAGCGTGCGCGGATATTTGTCGAAATCTTCGTTCGGGCCAAACTGGATCGGGTTGACGAAAATGCTGGCCACCACGCAAGTACCGCGCGCGCGCGCTATGCGCACCAGCTCGATGTGGCCTTCGTGTAAATTGCCCATGGTGGGCACGAAAGCGATGGATTGCTCCTGCGCCAAGCGAGCGCGTAATTCGGAAACGGTATGGATGAGTTGCATCAAATTTTCCGATCAATTGTTTTTGGTTTTCCCGGAAGCCCCGGTAATCCACGGCTCCAGCCGCTGGCCGAAGGCAACCGTGACTTCATACTCAACCGGGTTGTTGAATACCTGCCTATAGGCGAGCGGAACGTGAATAAGTTCCGCATGTAACTCGGTGATATTGCCGTCGATGCCGGTTTTGTTTTTCATCTCCCATTCGGTTCTTGGGCGAACGAGTCCATGCACAATGGCGTAACGGGTGCGATCAGGATAGACTGCGCGCAATTTCTGCACATCGAGTCCCGCATCAATCACGAACAAGCGACTGCCTTGATTCTGTTCGTGCTGGTAATTCTCTTCGGCATCCTTTACTCGTTCCATCAACTCTTCACTTTTGGAACTGCCAGCCAACAAGCCTTTTGACTGCTCGGCATATTCCTTGGCACGCTGCAATGTTTGCTGATAAGCCTGCCCATTAAGTTCCAACACCAACAGAACTTCTCTTGACTGAGCATCATCATGCCGGACATTCTCGGACGTACTGGCGAGCTTGACCAAATCAAAGCCCAACTCTTCCATCTTGGCCTTGTTCAGCCAGGTGGGCGGCTCACCCCATTTTCCATTGTAATATCTGTCGTACTTACCTTGTTTTGGCTGCGCAACACGCCAGTTCAATTCCAATGTAATACCGCTGTTGTCCTTGCCTTCACGCCAGCTTGAATGCTGCAGTTCGCGCTGCGTCAGTTGCAGTTGGCTTTCCGCTTCGCCGCTGCGGTTGTAGCCCGCCCCCAGCAAAACCACGGCATTGGACAGCAATATCAGCGCGCCACCCGCGATCAGCGGGTATGTCCATTTCATCATAGCAGCGCTCCTTTGAGCAGTTTGTAATCGGTGGCGCGCAGGCGTTTGAGCACCACCAAAAACAGCACCGCCACCAAGCCCAGCACCAGGAAAAACAGATATTTCGGCATACTCTCCCACCACCAGTCGAAAATCTTGGTGTACAGAAAGATGATAAAAAATGTGACTCCGGTGTTAATGGTTTCCGGCCATTGTTTGCGCACGCCGTACCACACGGCCAGCGAGCTAGAAACGAAACCGACTACCTGATAGAAGCCTTCGATGACATCAACATCCCAAGCGAGATAGCTGGAACTGCCCCAGTTGCCCATCACCAGCACCGGCAAAAACACCGTGAGCAAACCGAACACCCGGTACATGGGCGGGAAACCGGCAAAACGCGGGTGGCGGATAAACTGCGGCACGGCCAGCAGCAACAGCGCCGCCGGAAAAAAGTTTTCCGGGCGTTCGCCGAAACTCAGCCAGTACATGCCACCCCAAGTGCCGGTGCGCGCGGCGACAAACGCGATCAAACACAAAATTCCCGCCACCAGCAACAGGCGCAAATCGCAGGCATAAGCCAGCAAAAAGGCCAGCGCTGCCCAGGGCAACAGCGCTTTGTCGGACGGCGTGATATTGAATATCTGGCCGAGCATGGTGATGTTGAGCACAAAGCAGGCAAACGTCACCAGCGCTGCCAGCTTGGCAAAATAGCCGGACGTATCTTTGCGCTGAATGAACAGCGTGATGCCCAGCAACAGCAGCGGCGCGCCGAGCAGAATCAACACCTGCACCGTCGTCGAGAGCCAGCCCCAGAACTGGTAGAACAAAAAGAACACGCTGGCGGACAAGGCCAGCGCGCCGAACAGCGAAGCGATACGCATGCCCAACGACAACTGGCTGGCGCGCTTGTTTTGGTCAATATCGAAGTCCTGCGCGTACTGGCCGAGCAACTGGCGATGAAACTCGTCCACCCGCGTGCGTTGCTCTGCTGTCAGCGCCAGCACACCCTCATTTTCCAGCAACGCCAACTCGTTCTGAAAAACGCGGATTTGGTCGGCGCGGTGTTGGGCATCGTGTTTGGAAGAGGGGTTCATCTACGACTCCATAATGGATCAGAAATTTACTGCCAGATCAACGCAAGCCGACTTATCAAGAAAAACTATGTTCCGCCGCCGGGAACGTACCCGCCTTCACTTCCGCCACATAGTTCGCCACCGCCTGCGCAATCGAACCCGCGCCCGACATAAAGTCCTTCACGAAGCGCGCTTTCTTGCCGGGATAGATACCCAGCATGTCATACACCACCAGCACCTGGCCGGAACAGGCCGCGCCCGCGCCTATGCCGATGGTGGGAATACTCAGTTGCGCGGTGACTTGGGCGGCGAGTGCGGCGGGGATGGCTTCGAGCACCAGCATGCCTGCGCCTGCCTGCTGCAAAGCCAGCGCATCGGCAATCAGTTGTTGCGCGGCGGCATCGCTTTTGCCTTGCACTCTATAACCGCCGAGTTGGTTGACCGATTGCGGCGTGAGGCCGAGATGGCCGCACACGGCGATGCCGCGCGAAGTAAGGAAATGCACGGTCTCAACCATTTCCTCGCCGCCTTCCAACTTGACCATCTGCGCGCCCGCCGCCATCAGTTGCACGGCATAAGCGAAGGTTTCGCGCGGGCTGACTTGCGAGGTACCGAACGGCATGTCGGCGATGATAAATGCGTGCTGCGCGCCACTCACCACGCAGGCGGTGTGGTAAGCCATTTGCTCGATGGTCACCGACAGCGTGCTTTCGCGCCCCTGCATCACCATGCCCAGCGAATCGCCGATCAGCAACACATCCACGCCGTTGCTCTCCATCAGCGTGGCAAAGCTCGCGTCGTAGCAAGTCAGCACGGCGATTTTTTCGCCTTTATTGCGCAGGGTTTGGATTGTTGTCAGCGTTTTTCTCATCATATCCCTCTCCTCAATCCTCTCCCGCACGCGGGCGAGGAGGCAATCGTGAACAGCAATCTTTATTCCCCGCCCACGTTGAAATATTCTCTTCGACCGCGCATTTTGGCGATGCGCTCCAGCAGCAGATTGAAGTCGTCCGCATTATCCACAAAATTCAGGTGTTCGCTATTCACCACCAGCAGCGGCGCATCGTCGTAGTGGTGGAAAAATTCGCCGTAGCTTTCGGCCAGCCGCGCCAGATAATCATCCTGAATGGTGCGTTCGTAACGGTTTCCGCGCCGCCGCACGCGCTCGGACAGCGCATACACCGGGGCTTGCAGATAGATCACCAAATCGGGCACGGGCGCTTGCGGAGCCAGGCTTTGCTGGATGGATTGGTATAACTTGTATTCATCGTCGCTCAAGGTCAGCCGCGCGAACAGCGCGTCTTTCTCGAACAAGTAATCGGAAACGGTGCGGCTCTGGAACAAATCCATCTGCGCCTGATCGCGCGCTTCGTTGATGCGCTGGAACAAAAAGAACAACTGCGTAGGCAAGGCATAGCGCACCGGGTCTTGATAGAAGTTCGCCAGAAACGGATTGTCCTGCGGCTTCTCCAGCAAAGGCATCACCTCCGCGTGATCGGCCAAGCGCTGCGCAAGGCTGGTCTTGCCCACGCCGATGGGGCCTTCCACCACGATGTAGCGATATTTAGTGAGAGGCATTCAAAATCCTTGAAGCAGAAACGAGCCACGGATGAACACGGATGAAACACGGATATGGATGTGGAAAAATCCGTGTTTCATCCGTGTGTATCCGTGGCTAAATTAGTTTTTCAAGCTGTTGATCTTTGCATTTACTTGCCGCATCCGCCGCCGCACCAACACCCGAAATCACACAGTCCGGTGCAATCTCCAGCAACGGTTGCAACACGAATGCGCGCAGGTGCATTTGCGGATGCGGGATGGTCAGGCCGTGTTCGTGATGGATCAAGTCGTCGTAGAGCAACACATCCAGATCGAGTGTGCGCGGCGCGTTCTGGAATTCGCGCGTGCGACCGCATTCGTGTTCCAGCGCCAGCAGCGCATCCAGCAGTTCGCGCGGCGCTAATGCGGTTTCCAGTTGCGCCACCGCGTTGATGAAATCCGGCTGTTGCAAATAGCCCACCGGCGCGCTGCGATACAACGAAGAATGGCGAATTACCTGGGTTTGCAGCAGATTGCCCAAGGCCTTAAAAGCCTGAGACACCTGCGCGACCGGATCAGCCAGATTGCTGCCAAGGCCGATAAATGCGATATGTTTTGTCATTGATAACCATCCTGCCTGACTCCCTTCTCCCGCAAGCGGGAGAAGGGTTGGGGATGAGGGTCTATGCGATGCAACAAAATGAATGATTACCCAACGCCCCTCACCCTAGCCCTCTCCCGCCTGCGGGAGAGGGAATTGTTTTACCTTATGGCCGCATCAATCAATCGGCAATTCGGATTGCGTTGCGCCGCCGGGTTTCTTGGTGCGGCGGCGGCGTTTTTTCGGGCCGCCGCTGTCGGGCAACATCATCTCGGCGCGGCGCTCTTCGCTGGCGTGCTGGAATTCTTCCCACCATGTGCCCAGCTCGGTTTCCACTTCGCCGCTCTGGCAACGCAACAACAGGAAATCGTAAGCGGCGCGGAAACGCGGCAGCGCCAGCAAGCGGAACGGGCGCTGGCCGCCGCGTTGCTCGAAGCGCGGTTGCAACAGCCACAACTCTTTCATCACCGTATCGTAGCGGCGCGGGATGGCGAGCTGCGCGCGCTGGCGTTCCAACACTTCGTCCATCGCCGCATGCATCGCGGCAATCGGGCGTTCACCCGCGTCTTGCTTGGTTTTCCACGCGGCCAGCACTTCGTGCCACAACAGCGCGCCGAACAAAAACGCGGGTGACGTGGCCTTGTCTTCGGCGATACGCTGGTCGGTATTTTGCAGCGCCAGCATGACAAACTTCTCGCCCATCGGCTGCTCCAGAATCACATCCAGCATCGGCAACATACCGTGGTGTAAATCCATGGCGCGCAATTTTTTGATGCACTCCAGCGCGTGGCCGGACAGCAGCAGCTTGAGCATCTCGTCGAACAGGCGCGCCTCCGGCACGTTGCGCAGCAGCTCTTTCATTTTGAAAATCGGCGCGGCGGTGGCCGCATCCAGCTTCATGCCCAGCTTGGCCGACAGCCGCACCGCGCGCAACATGCGCACCGGGTCTTCGCGGTAACGCACTTCCGGGTCGCCGATCATGCGCAGCGTGTTGGCGCGGATGTCGGCGTAGCCGTGGTGGTAGTCAAAAATTTCCTGCGAGGTGGGATCGTAAAACAGCGCGTTGGCGGTGAAGTCGCGGCGCTCGGCATCCTGCTGCTGGTCGCCGAATTCGTTGTCGCGCAAGATGCGCCCGTGTTCGTCGGTCTCGGCATCTTCCGCGTCGATGGCGCGGCGGAACGTGGAAACCTCCACCGTCTCCTCGCCGAACATCACATGCACCAGACGGAAGCGCCGCCCGATGATGCGCGCGCGGCGGAACACCCGGCGCACCTCTTCCGGCGTGGCATCGGTCGCCACATCAAAGTCCTTCGGCTCGCGCTCAAGCAACAGATCGCGCACCGCGCCGCCCACCACAAACGCCTTGAATCCCGCCGCCTGCAAACCGTCGGTCACGCGCTTCGCGCCGTAGCTGATGCCGTCGCGGCTCACCTTATGCTCGGAAAACGGAATCAGATGCGCCGCACCCGCCGCCCGCGCCCCAGCGGTCTTGCCGAACACTTTTTTAAACAGTCTTTTTATCATCGTCTGAAAAGTTGAAATCGCCGCGAACTGCGGCGATGGGCGGGATTATACACCGCGCCCAGACAGCTTCAGATTAACGCAGGAATATGAGTTCAATCGACAAATAGAGCGCGCCATTCCGCCATTTGTTGGTTTGCAGCGGCGGGTGAGAACCGCCTTTGTTGAGACCGATGAAAGAACGTTGGAGGCAACGACATATCGGGTTGTGCGCGTCTGACAAATGAGGCAAAAGGCAAGACCCCCACGACTTTGCTATTTGTCCACTATTTGCCCACTGCTTAAGTAGGTTGGTGATAGATGCCGCCGCACTTGTGGCAAATCCATGATTCAGACCAGTGCCGGTAGAGTCCCGGCCATTCTTTCGAGTTGAATTGATACCTCGTGTACAAAAGATATCCACTCATACCGACGATAGCCAGTGATACGATTTCCCCGCCTATCTTGCCAATAAAAGATTGTGCGATATTACCCACCATAGCCGCCAAAAAAATGAGAGTGATGGCAGGCCATTTGTAGGATTGCTTCGCGGGCGGAGAGGCCTGTTGAGCCAGAATCGACTGTGATTGACCGAATGTCTTTGTATTCGCTGTGCTGCTTGTGGAGATATTTTGGGTACCACCTTGAAAGGCGACTTCAAGGCGTTGTGTGTTTTCAGATTCGCATTTTGGACATTTCATGTTGCTGTAACCCCCTGTCGTACGTTAATAGGTACTAACCTGAATTTAGCATAAAAAGGGCGCGAAGGACTGCAAGTGTTTGATAGAGTAGCGGTTACCACACCAACAGCTCGTACAACCCGAACATCCTTCTGCACATGCCGAATTCTACCCCAGCGCAACTTCGTTTTGCCCCTTCCGCCGGTTTTGAATAATAGGGCGAATAATAGGGGACCACGATTTCCCAAATTGGCTCCAATTTTTATTGACGTGGTATAGCAGTAGCAATGCCCGGATACTCCGTTGGTTGCGCGTTTGATCTTATCTCGGTTCATACCCGCTCCCTAGCTTGCGCTCCGGTCTTGGTCAACGTGAAAAACGGCCTATATATTTTTCTCACCTTCGCCGCAATGCCCGCCAATAGGCGATCTAGCTCGTGCATTTGATGGAGATGCCCGAATCTATTGGCTTGCGGGCAAGTGCGGTTGGAAAATTCGCTGTTCGGGGCGTTCATGCGTCGGATTCACCCTATCACCCGCAAGCGGGAGAAACCGCAGCCGATCAATGATCGCCCGAATTGAATCCCATGAACCGTGCTGATTTTCGTAGGTCGGGATTTATCCCGACGGTGTACTCGGTTTGAAAAAAAATCGTCGGGATAAATCCCGACCTACAAAAACGAGTGCCTGAAAAGCAGGTACTGTCTGATCTCAGCGCAGGGAGATGACTTTCCAGCCATGAGCTTCGGCGTGCGAGCGCAAGGTCGCATCGGGATCGACGGCGACCGGGTGGCTGACTTTGCCCAGCAGCGGCAGGTCATTCATGGAATCGCTGTAAAACCACGACTGTTCAAAACTTCCCCAGTCCCAACCACGTTCCGCCAGCCAGCTTTCCATGCGCGTCACTTTGCCTTCGCGAAAGCTGGGCACGCCCGCCACTTGTCCGGTGAATTCGCCGCCGATTTGTTCGGGGTCGGTGGCGATTAGATGCGGCACGCCGAATTCGCGCGCGATGGGGGCTGTGACGAAGCTGTTGGTGGCGGTGACGACGACGCAGATGTCGCCCGCCGCCAGATGTTTGTCCACCAGTTGGCGCGCCTTGTCGCCCATCATGGGACGCACTTTGATGCGCATAAAATTTTCGTGCCATTCGTCCAGGGTTTTGCGCGCGTGGCGCGACAGCGGTTTGAGCTGGAAGTCGAGGAATTCGTGGATAGATCGGAAGAGCGTCGTGTAGGGAAAGAGTGTAGATCTCGGTGGTCGCCGTATCATTAAAAAAAAA
>FZPU01000064.1_pt1 | contig 18628 bp, 16 predicted proteins | sample 1534781 | NCBI WGS metagenome assembly FZPU01 (sample SAMEA104161949, study PRJEB21768) | metagenome | isolation source: underground water
TTTTTTTTTAATGATACGGCGACCACCGAGATCTACACTCTTTCCCTACACGACGCTCTTCCGATCTTAATTGAAGGGCCGGTGAACGCGAATCAATCGTTCTACTTCTCTGCGCGCCGCAGCTATGCCGACCTGCTCATCAAGCAAATCGAGAACAACGGCATCACGATTCAGGTTCCCAATTATTCCGACTATCAGGGCAAATATATTTTCAAACTCGACGGCGCGGACAAGCTGACTTTGCATGTGCAAGGTTCCAGCGACACGCTCAAATTGCAGGTCGGCAGCAACTCCAACCTCGCGCAGAAACAGCCCGCGCTGGCGGGCACGATTGCCACGTCCGATTCATATTCGATGCAGGCCGCCGCGTGGGATGCCGCGCTGTCCGCCAGCGCATTCAACAATCTGGCGCTGGAACATATCGTGTCCGATGTCACCAACTCGGTGGCCAGCGCGGGCAACCTCAAGCTCACCACCGAAGACTGGATGCTGCGCGAGCGCGTGGTTCTGCCGTTCAGCGACGAGCATGAACTCGCGCTCGGGACAAACCTGTCCCACACCAAAGTCAGCATTGATGCGGACATCAAAAAAACCACTTGCACCCAGTTCAATCCTGCGTGCGATTTGAGCAGCGCCAGCCAGCAACAACTGAAAGAAAATTTCAGTGCGAACGCTATCGACGTATCAGCGCAGGATCGCAAGCGCGTCGCCGCCAACCTGACGCTGGTGGGCGGCGTGCGCCAGAGTTACGAGGACTATTTGCGCAAGGCATATACCGAGCCGCGCCTCGGCCTCGAATGGGAGTACACGCCGCAAACGCTGGTCACCGCCGGCTGGGGTCGGCACAACGAAATGCCCACCGGCGAACAGATCGTGCGCGGCTTCGGCAATCCGAATCTGGAACATCTGCGCGCCGATCATAGTGTGCTCGGTATCTCGCAAAAGCTGGATGCGCTGTGGTCGTGGAAAGCTGAAACCTATTACAAAAAATTCAGTAATTTGATCGTGGACGATCCCGCGCTCAACTACGTCAACGGCGCGAGCGGCAGTGCTTACGGTCTGGAGATGCTGCTGAAAAAAGACAGCGGCGAACGATTGTCAGGCTGGTTCGCGTTGTCGCTGTCGCACTCCTACCGCCACAACGACATCAACGGCCAATCGTTCCGTTTCGCGCTGGATCAGCCGGTGAACGCGACGCTGGTGGCCAACTATAAATGGAACGAGGTGTGGACACTGGGCGCGAAATGGAACGGCCATTCCGGCACGCCCTACACGCCGATTCTGGGTACTAGCGGAACCTATCCCGACGGCAGGCCGATCCCGCAATACGCCACCATCAACTCCGGCAGCTACCCGACCTATCACCGCCTCGACCTGCGCGCGGAACGCCAGTTGCTGCGGGCGAGTTACAAAATGAATATGTATTTCGAGCTGAACAATGTCTATCAGCGCAAGAACGTCGTGGGCTACAGCTACGACCCCACCTACACCCGCAAAGACCCGGTTTATCCGTTCGTGCTGCCGTTCTCGTTCGGGGTGCAGGCGGAGTTTTAAATCCAGATTGTCCACTAGAACGTAGGTCGGGCTTTAGCCCGACATGTCGGGTTAAAACCCGACCTACAACACTATTTGATTCGCTGGATTCCGGCCTTCGCCGGAATGACGACCTGATAGATTATTTGGGTTAAATCAAAATAATTCGTCCACGAAATACACGAAAGGCACGAAACAAATCCTATGGTTTTATTTCGTGCCTTTCGTGTATTTCGTGGACATCTGTTTTTACAGAATCAACACCTACAAAATGGTTCGCTTATCCGAGCCATCGCCTATGCTTTTTAGCACCCGGCCTTCGATCTTCCCGCCGACGATCAGAATCAACATGACAAACACAAATGCACACGCCGAAATCAACCACGCTCCCGCACCGCACGCGCTACCTAGACAAGCCGAGAGCCAGATGGAAGCTGCCGTCGTCAGGCCGTGAACGCTCTGGCCGTTTTCAGTGCGCAGAATCACGCCCGCCCCCAGAAAGCCGATGCCGGTGATGATGCCCTGAATCACCCGGCTCACCGAATCGAAGTGCAGCGTGGTTGCACCGTCCGCGCTCCAGCTAACCAGCGCCGTCGCAATCGCCGCGCCCAACGCGACCAGCGCATGAGTGCGCAATCCGGCGGGCTTGTGTACCAACTCGCGGTTAAGCCCAACCAGACCACCGATGACAGTGGCCATCGAGAAGCGCAGAAAAATATCGACAATGGGATCGAGCGTCATGGTGAGCCTCATCGAATGCGTTGCCAACCCGTGGCGGCGTTAAGCGTCGTTCATGCAACTGCGTTTTTCCGGTTGTGGAAAACACAGGATGAATATGGCGCATAGCTTAGGCTGGCGTTTGATTCGAGACGGTACGCTGGCGAACATATCGCAGGCTCGGCGCTGTTGCAGATTCAAAAGCAAGGAGCAAGAAAATCACACAACCACCTTGCCCGCAAGGCAGTAAATACGGGCATCTCCATCAAGCGCATGATGCGGATCGCCTATTGACGGGCGTTCCCACGAAGTCGGGGTATTTTTCATTGAAGAACATCGGTGTCACGTAGGTCGGGCTTCAGCCCGGCATGTCGGGTTAAAACCCGACCTACGGTGAGTCGAAATGTTGTCGCGAAATTCGGAAAGCTCAGATGAATCGAATTCCTTCGCGGTCACCGCTTCGGCTGAAATACCGAAGCAGGCAGCATCATTCTATCCGCCTGCCCTTGCAGCGGGATAAATCCGAAATGCGCGTAGAACGAAACGGCATCATCATCTTTTGCATCGACGATGATGCCCGCGACGGCCAGGACAGAACTGGCTTGTGCGATTTTTTGGCAGGCATCGGCGAGCAGGATAGCGCCGAGTCCTTTACCTTGAAATTCTTGATCGACGGCGAGTCTGCCGATCAAGGCGACCGGCACCGGATAGCGCGGAAGTTTTTTGGCAAGCGCGGCAGGAAGGCTTGAGCAACTCACGCTGCCAGCGCTCAGGGTGAAGAATCCGGCCAGTTGTTGCGGGTTACTTTCCGGTGTGGCGATAAACACTCGCGCCACATTTCTGCGCTCATCTTGCGATGCGTAGCGGCGAATGTAGTCATCGAGCGCTTCGCTGCCGCATTGGAAATTTGCAGTCGCGATGGACGCATCCAGCGAGCGGATATGGAAAATCATGTTCAGCGAACTTGTTCTGCGTGGCGTTTGAACGCGCGTTTCAGCGCGGCATTGGGTTTGGCGGGCGCATCGAGCGCGGCCAGAAATGCCTCGAAGTCTTTCGGCTTCAAGGTGATTGACTCATGTTGCTGCACCACGCGCTCGGCTGATTCCAATGCATTCGACAGTACAAATTCCGAAATGCTGAGGTGGGCGTAGTTGGCTGCCTTGTCCAGCAACTGGCGCGAACGGTTATCGCAGCGGATATGCAAGCGGCTTTCTTTCAGGGTTGAAGTTTCCATGGATGACTCCCGAATTTTGACGCAAGAATTGTGCGTCAATTGTGCGCACAATGCAACCCGGGTTGGCGGCTCAGCGCTGCTGCCGTCTGCGCCACTTCCACACCACCACCGCACGCCAGGCGAGGCGCACCGCGACGTAGCCGATCAGCGCCAGTCCAAGCGCAAGCAGGGGTAAGCCGATCAGCAAAGGTTCGCCCAGTTGCACCAGCCAATTCCATATCGGCGCGTAGCCGTCGTTCCAATGCCAGTCGGGGAACGCGGGTGCGCTATGCGCCGCGCCGTTGCCGACCACCCGCACACCGATCTCGTAAGCGAGCAGATAGAGCGGCACGATGGTGAAGGGGTTGGTGTAGAGCGTGGTGAACATGGCGACCGGCAAGTTGACGCGAAACAGCACGGCCAGCAGCGCGGCGGAAAGCATTTGCAACGGGCCGGGGATCAATCCGCAGAAAAGCCCGACCGCCACACCGCCCGCCACCGAACGGCGATGCAGATGCCATAGGTTGGGATGCACCAGCCAATGGTGCACCGGTTGCAGCCAGCGGAGCTGGCGGATGCTTTCACGGTTGGGCAAACGTTGTTTGAAGAATTTGCGCATGGCGCGATTGTAGTCCGTGTGCTTCACTAATTTTAAAATTCCCGTCATTCCGGCGAAGGCCGGAATGACGGTGTCTGTGCAAAAATTATTTTGATTTATAGAACATCTGAGCTTTCGCTCGGGTACGCTACGCACATGGTTTCCTTTTCCATCTTCTTCGCGCTGGGCGTGTGGTGGTTGCAGCAGCAGGCCGCGTTGCCGCATCTGCCGTGGTTCTGGCCGCTGGCGGCGTGCGCTTTGCTGCTCCCGGATAGCTCGCGCATTGCGCTGAATATTGCGCGTCGCGCGCTGATTCTGCTGTGCGCATTTCTGTTGGGATTTTCATATTCGGCGTGGGTGGCGCAGGCGCGTTTGGCCGACAGTTTGCCGGACGAATGGCAGGGCAAGAACATCGCGCTGACCGGCATCGTCGCCGAGATGCCGCGTCTGCATGAACGCGGTTTGCGTTTCGTGTTTGATGTCGAGAGTGTGCAAACGGAAGGCGCGTATGTTCCTCAACGCATTCAGCTGGCCACCTATGACGGCGACACAAAAAATCCGCTGCAATTGCATGCGGGCGAGCGCTGGCAATTCACGGTGCGATTGAAGCAAACGCACGGCACGTCCAATCCAAACGGTTTCGATTTTGAAGGCTGGGCGCTGGAGCGCGGCATCCGCGCCAGCGGTTATGTGTATGACAAAAGCGACAAGCGCAAGCTGGATGACTCATCGCACAACCCGGCATTTTTTATCGAGCGCTTGCGCGAATCGGTGCGCGCAAAATTTCAACGAACGCTGAATGACGCGCCCTACTCCGGCGTGTTGGTGGCGCTGGCCATCGGCGATCAATCCGCAATCCCGCAAGCGCAATGGCAGGTGTTCACGCGCACCGGAGTGAACCATCTGATGAGCATCTCCGGCCTGCATATCACCATGCTGGCCAGTCTGGCGTTCGCCATCACTTACTGGCTGTGGCGGCGCAGTGTGAAGTTGACGCTGCACTTTCCCGCGCGCAAAGCGGCTGCCATTGTCGGCCTCGCTGCCGCATTGTTTTACACACTGATTTCCGGCTTCGAAATTCCGGCGCAGCGCACGCTGTACATGCTCGCCACCTTTGCCGCGATGTTGCTGCTGTCACGCACGATTGCGCTCAGCCAGATGCTGGCTATCGCGTTGCTGATCGTGCTGCTCGCCGATCCGTGGGCGGTGCTGGCTCCCGGTTTCTGGCTATCGTTCGGCGCGGTGGCGCTGATTTTTTACGTGACTGCAAATCGCATGGGAAAGAAACATTGGCTTGCGGAATACGGCAAGGTGCAATGGGCGATGACGGTCGGCCTCATCCCGCCGCTGCTCGCACTTTTTCAGCAACTCTCGCTGGTGTCGCCCATCGCCAATGCGTTCGCCATTCCGCTGGTCAGCTTCGTGGTGGTACCGCTCACTTTGCTCGGCACGCTGCCGTGGATGGACTGGTCGCTGCATCTCGCGCATCAGGCGATGAGCGTGTGTATGTGGTTGCTGCAAGCGCTGGACGGTCTGCCGCTCGCGGTGTGGACACAACATGCGCCGCCGCTGTGGACGATATTCGTCGGCGTGCTGGGAGCCGCATGGATACTGGCTCCGCGCGGATTTCCTTTGCGTTATTTCGGCCTCATTTTGCTGCTGCCGATGTTCGTGATCGAACCGCCCTCTCCCGCAGAAAACAGCGCGCGCATCCTCGTATTCGATGTCGGCCAAGGCTTGGCGGTCGCGGTGCAAACGCAACATCACACCCTGTTGTACGACACCGGCCCCGACTTCGCGGGCGATGCCGACAGCGGCAACCGCATCCTCGTGCCGACTCTGCGCGCGCTCGGCATCCCGCATCTGGACATGCTGATGCTGAGCCACGACGACACCGACCATGTGGGCGGCACGACTTCGGTGGTGCAGGCGCTGCCGGTTGATTTGCTGTCGGCATCTCTGCCCGAAGACAATCCGCTGCGAAATGCAGTCACCCACTTCCAGACTTGCAGCGATGGACAAAATTGGGAATGGGATGGCATCCAGTTCGAGGTACTGCATCCGTCAATTGAAAGCGCGGCTATCAGCAAACCGCACGACAACGATAAGAGTTGCGTGCTGCGCATCAGTGTCGGCGAGCAACACATTTTGCTGGTCGGCGATATAGAAAAATTATCCGAAGCGCGTTTGCTGCAACAGCACGCGGACAAACTTCCCGCCGCGTTATTGGTCGCGCCGCACCACGGCAGCAAAAGTTCATCCAGCGAAGATTTCGTCGCCGCCGTCGCACCGCATTACGTCGTGTTCACCTCCGGCTACCGCAGCCGCTTCCACCATCCCGCCCCGGAAGTGCAACAACGCTACGCCGACCACAGCGCGGAAATTTTGCGCTCGGACGAAGACGGCGCGATATTGATCGCGATGGATGCAAGGGGATTGCAAGTGGAGCGCTACCGCAAGACGCATCGGAGATACTGGACGCATGATGCTGCCGTCACCCGATAAACGCCCCGTTGCCAGGACATTTTTTTGGCAGCCGCAATACCTACCCTGCCTGAAGATGCCCGCCAATAGGCGTTCTTCACGCATTGAAAGATGCAGATCGCCTATTGACGGGCATCTTCACAAGGTGCGACTTTGACAATTAATACTCAAGTTTGAGAATCGCCCATGCTCATGTACTATCAAAACCGCTGTGCAATTTCCGGCTCCGCTGTTCGCCCCTTAGTATCACGTTGGGTGTTTTAACCCCAAAGGAATACGATCTGATATGAATAAATTTCTGGCTACTCTGTGTTCGATTGTTCTGCTGGCGTTCTCAAACGTAGCAGCGGCAGATTGGTTTCTTTCATCGGAAACCAAGGCGCTAATTGTTAAAGCTGAAGCTGGCGATATCGATGCCCAACTTCGTGTCGGTGCTGCATACGACTATGGTCAAGGCGCACCGCGCGACGGAAGTGAAGCAATGAAGTGGTATCGCATGGCTGCTGATCGCGGCAATGCTGAGGCTCAAAATAGCGTTGGAAGCGTACTTCAAGCAGAGAAGCGCTATGAAGAAGCTCTGCCTTGGTTTGAAAAGGCATCCGCGCAAGGGCATGCTCTTGCGACCAACAACCTCGCCTATCTTCACGACCTCGGTTTGGGCGTAAAACAAGATCGTCGCAAAGGCTTCGAACTTTACTCCCGTGCGGCTGATCTTGGCTGGGCCGAAGCTATGTGGAATATTGCCAATATGTACGGCGCAGGTCAGCTCGGAGAAAAGGATTTGGTGGCTGCTTGCGTCTGGGCAATGAGGGCTCGCAAGTTTGCCGCGCCAGACGAGCATCAGCTACTCAACCACCTTAGCCGGGTCATCCCTTACATGGAGCATTCGCTGTCTGCGGAGCAACTGGCATCTTGCAATCAGCAGTCGGAGAGTTGGGTACCGATCACGCTTCGTGGCAAAGATGCCCAACTAGAACGTTAGGCCACGCGCTTTTTCTGGTGTTGGTGGAGGTCTAGGTGGCGCAGCGAAAATTTGCAAACAAACAACGTCTGGATGTCAATTATAGGAGAACAGGATGAGTCATCAAGCAGATAAAAAAAGTCTATACAAATTGCTATTTATTTTATTTTGCATGATGGTTTTTTTTGGGCTTAAGGAGCTTCTACCCAACTATCCAGAATATCGTTCTCAAATTATTGGAGTTGCAATATCTCTGTGGGTTGTGATTTTTATCAGCATAGTGATATTTGGATCCCAGTCTGCACGTCACGCTTTGAGGATTTTCTTTGGCAAAAAGGAAGAAGGAAAGCCAACTGAATCGTAGAGACCTCAGAAGACATCAAGGGCAGACTCATTTTATTCGCTACTTTCACGATGCAGACATAATTGGACTTTTTCTACAGCTTCGCTAGGAGTTGTCTCATGACCGTACCCGTTTGTACTACGCCAACAATATTTGCAGTCCTCATGTTGGTTCTTGCTTCCGGCGTTGCCAATGCCTGGCAAAGCCAGCCTGTCGAACAACCCAATGATAAAAATGGAAACAAGGTTTGCCAGATTGGAAGCATGGGAACTTACATTCGTGAAAACGATGAATGTATTGACACTCAAGCCAAGTGCGAAGCCAAGGGCGGACGCTGGGGCGGAACCGCTATCGGAAGAGGGCGCAGCCCCGGATGCAATTTGCCGACCAAGGATGCCGGGAAGAAGTGCTCTGATAGCTCGCAATGCGAGTCCGCCTGCATAGCGCATGACGCATCGAATCACAATTGCAGTTGCTATCAGTGGGCCAGCCTCGGCAAAGGACCGCAACCTAACCAGTGTTCTTTCAAAGGGATTATTTATGGACCCATCATCGATTAGACCGCCTTGCAGGAGACTCGATGATCCCTTCGCCCACCAACTTCGCTAGTGGCTTTAGTAAATTGATTGCCCAGAGTTGCAGTTGCTGCCCGTATAGATCACCTATACAATTCAGACATGATTAAATCGTTCCGCCACAAAGGGCTCGAAGCGTTCTACCGGAAGGGCAGTCGCGCCGGTATCAACCCGCAGCACGCTACCCGTTTGCAGGCGCAGCTTTCAGCGCTGGATGTTGCCAAGTCGGCAGAGGATATGGCGTTCCCCGGCTGGCGTTTGCATCCCTTGGGACATGACCTTGCCGGTTACTGGTCTGTTACGGTGAACGGCAATTGGCGGATGATTTTCAGATTCGACGGGGAGGATGCCGAACTGGTTGACTACCTCGATTACCACTAGGAGAAAAACATGAGCCAAATGCACAATCCGGCACACCCCGGCGCAGTGTTGAAAGACGGTTGGCCGGAAGGTGTTTCCGTCACCGATGCCGCGCTGCAACTCGGCATTACGCGCGCAACGCTGTCGCGCATTCTGAACGGGCATTCCGGCATCAGTGCGGATATGGCGTTGAGGTTGCAGGCCTGGATGGGCATCAAGGCCGAGATGTGGTTGCGCCTTCAAGCGGCTTACGATTTGTGGGATGCGGAACGCAAACCTCGTCCCCGCATCGTCAAGCTGAAACTTGCAGCTTGATAATTCCCCCCCTTAACCGGGGTGGCAAAACTTGGGGTTCAGCTTCGCAGCACAGTTGGTCTCGATTATTCCTCCAGCAAATAGCCGCTATTTCCTGTCGAATCGGGAATGAAGGCGAGCCGATGATTACTTGATTGATTGACCACTGCCAATCTGGTCTATAAACTGGTCTGCATGAATATTCGCGAGCGAGGTGTGCGATGAAAACTGCCGTTGGTTCTTATCAGGCAAAAACCAAGTTGCCCGAGTTGTTGCGTGAGGTGCAATTGGGCAAGAGCTTTACGATTACCAATCGCGGCGAGGCTGTTGCCGATCTTGTCCCCAGTGCCAGTCTGGCGCGCGACAAGGTTGCCAGCATCGAGAAGTTGCAGGCGTTTATGCGGGCTGAACCTGTGCGCGGAGTCAATCTCAAGGAATTGATCGCCGCAGGCCGAAAATGAATTTTGTGATCGACAACTCCGTGGTCATGCGCTGGTTCTTCGGCGACGGCAAGCCGCAGGATTTGAACTATGCCCGCAATGTGCTGGAGGCGATGAAATCGGCCGATGCGTCCGTGCCCGCGATTTGGGGGTTCGAGGTGGCAAATGTGATCAGTCGCGCCGAAGCGCAAGGAATTGTCACCGAGGCGCGCAGCGAGGCGTTTCTCGAAATGTTGGCGGGCATTGCGATTGAGGTTGATGGGGCAAGTGCAGCACACGCGTTGTCTGCGACGTTGAATTTGGCGCGTCGTTACAAGCTGTCCTCATATGATGCGTCTTATCTTGAACTGGCATTGCGGCGTGGCATTGCGCTCGCCACGCTGGATGCCGATCTGCGCAAGGCGGCGAAAAAGGCCGGAGTGGAGATTCTGCTGGCTTAATCATTTTCGATAGCTCATGTCATCACTCAGCAAAACGCCCCGTCATCGGGGCGTTTTGTTTGGCATTAACCCGAAGTATCCGTTAGCGCCGTCATTACGGCGGAGGCCGGAATCCAGACAAGAAAGAATGCCCTGCAAAGCAGACAAAACCAAGATTTTGTCCCACTGCGTGGGAGATTTTTGTTTGATCTGGATTCCGGCCTGCGCCGGAATGACGCAGTTTTTCCAATGGATTATTGGGGACTAATCGTGAAACCTCGGGTTGTGCGTTTGCAGGTAGAGCGCGGCGTTGTCATAGGCCACGGGGAAGTGCGACCACTGCTGGCTAAGTTGCTGGAGTTCCGCCGAGAGGGGGAGTTGCTCGTTTAGATTTTTGTTCGGGTTGTCGGACAGAATATCGAATAACGCGGGTGGTTTGCGGTTGACGAACAGGTGGTTGCCGACCAGCACGCCCGCTTCGTTGATGCCGGTGAACTGGAATTCAAAGGCGACGCGCGAGTCGTTGAATTGCGGGTCGAGCAGGTCGCGCCCCAGCGTGGTGTTGCGGTAGCCGATTCCGGCCAGCGAGGCGATGGTGGGCATTACATCGACTTGTTGCGCCCAGCTATCCACACGGCGCGGGGCGATGTGTTTGGGCGAGTAGATCAGGAACGGCGTGTGCCCCTGGGTGATTTCCAGCGTCTCCCACGACTTGGGCAAATGCGGGCCAGTGTGGCCGATGATGCCGTGGTCGCCGATGAAAGCGAAGATGGTGTTGTCGAAATATTTTTCGTGTTTGGCTTGTTCCATGAACTGGCCTATGCACCAGTCGAGATAGGCGAAGCCACGGTATTCCTCGATCGAAATGAAGCCCTGCTCTTTCAGCTCTTGGTCGGTCGGCGTGCGCGTGACGAACGCTTTCTTGTCTTCGTCGGGGATGGTGTACGGGCGGTGGTTGCTGCTGGTCTGGATGAAGGCGAAGAAAGGTTGCTTCTGCTCGCGCAACATCGCGTTCGCTTCCTTGAACAGATTCTTGTCCGAGATGCCCCAAACATCTTCCACCGGCGACTTGAGGCGGTCTTGTTCGTAAATGTCGATGCCGTCAATGCTCGATGTCAGCACGCCGCGCACGTTGGCCCACGAGGTGCTGCCGCCGATGAAGTAATACTTTTTGTAATTCTTGTATTCGTTGATGATGGAATGCTGATTGACCGCCGCCGGGTTGCGCGAAGCGGTGGAATACAGCGAGACATCGGGGATGCCGGTCACGGTGGCATATACGCCGCGCGCGGTGTGCGCATGCGCGCTCATCATGCGGGTGAACAGCACGCCGTCTTTGGCCAGTTTGTCGAACGAGGGAGTCGCCCCCATCGGACTGCCGAGCGCGCCAACCTTGTGTCCGGCGAAAGATTCGAGCAGCACGAACACCACATTCAGCGGCGGCTTGCCGGCCATTTCGGGCTTGGGCGGCACGGTGCGCAGAAAGGAAATCGGCTCGTTGAGCTTGAGCGGCGGCAAACCGACAAACGCCCGGATTTGATCGGCATCGGGACGCATCTGCGCGTCGTCCAGCGCCTGTTCGCGGAAGGTCCAGGTGTCGTAAATGTTGTGCAGCGGGTTGAGCGAAGATTGCTGCGCGAACGCATTTTGCAAAATTACTGTGTCGCTCCAGCGCAGCGGGTACTGCGAAATTTTGCCGTGAACCAGCAGCAGGCAGCAAAACACCACCAGCGTTTCCGCGCCAATGGTCGGCCATTTGCGTCCCGCTTTGGCTTGGTTCGCCCATAGCCATAGGCGCGAAAACAGGAAGTGACAAACGGTGAGCCACAGCAGCAACCCCAATGCAATCCACACCACGTGATACGACTGCCACACCATGTTGGTGGCTTCGCCGGTATCGCGCGCCAGCGAAAACACCGTGGAAGAAAGGCGTTTGGTCAGGTAGCTATAGTAGCCCGCATCGCTGATGACACCGAACGCCAGCACTAGGCAGGCCAGCATCCAGTAGCCCCACCAGACTTTGCGCAGCATGGGCGGTCGTATGTATTTTCCCAACCACGGCAGGCTCGCCACTAACCACGCGAATGCCACGCTAACCAGCGCAACGCGGATGTCGAATCTGCCCCCCATCCACAGCGCACCCAGCCAGTCCTGCCATGCCATGCCGGAATTTTCAGGCAGAAACCAAAGCATGAAAACCAGACGCGCCAGCATTCCGGCGATAAGCAACGCGGCAGCCATGCCCAAGGCGAGGCGCAGATGTGAACGGATAGGGAGGTTGATTTTCATTATCAATAAATTTGCTGAAAAATATTTTTTGGGGGGCTACTTATTGGCAGAATGGCTCAAGCGAAATTCTGAACCGGCGCATTCTAATGCTATTCCGCGATGCCCCATATTCCAATTTCGGTGTCATCAGGCACGCGGGAATGCGTTTTAGTTCCCTGCCCCGAATAATCCATTCGCGCCGCGCCAATTCAGCAAACCCCGGTTCATTCATGGCGCGGGTGCGGGTATAATTTGCGAATTCTTTAACCCCCAAGGAAAAATCGTGTCTCTCTCTACTCGCGTTCAAGCCATCAAACCCTCTCCTACCCTTGCCGTTACCGCGCGCGCAGCCAAGCTGAAAGCCGAAGGCAAAGACATTATCGGGCTGGGCGCTGGCGAACCGGATTTCGATACACCGCAACACATTAAAGACGCGGCCATTGGCGCGATCAACAAAGGTTTCACCAAATACACGCCGGTCGGCGGCACGGCCACGCTGAAAGCCGCCATCATCGCCAAGTTCAAGCGCGACAACGGGCTGGACTACACGGCCAAACAAATCCTGGTTTCCTGCGGCGGCAAACAGAGTTTTTTCAACCTCGCGCTGGCCTACATCAATCCCGGCGATGAAGTGATTATTCCCGCACCGTATTGGGTGTCGTACCCCGACATCATCCTGATCGCGGAAGGCAAGCCGGTGATCGTGCAGGCGGGTATCGAACAGGGATTCAAAATGACTCCGGCGCAACTGGAAGCGGCGATCACGGCCAAGACCAAGATGGTGGTCATCAACAGCCCGAGCAACCCGTCCGGCGCGGTTTATACGCTGGAAGACTTGCAGGCGCTGGGCGCGGTGTTGCGCAAACACCCGGACATTCTCATCGCCACCGACGATATGTACGAACACATCGCGCTGACCGATGAGAAGTTCTGCAACATCCTGAACGCCTGCCCCGACCTGTATCCGCGCACCATGGTGCTGAACGGCGTGTCCAAGGCTTACGCCATGACCGGCTGGCGCATCGGTTACGCGGCGGGACCGGAACAGCTCATCACCGCCATGGAAAACGTGCAGTCGCAAAGCACGTCCAACCCGACCTCGATTTCGCAAGTGGCCGCCGAAGCCGCGCTGAACGGCGATCAGGGCTGCATCACGCCTATGGTCAAAGCCTTCCGCGAGCGCCACGAATTTGTGGTGAACAAGCTGAACCAGATTCCGGGATTGAGCTGCATCAAGGCGGGCGGCGCGTTTTACGCCTTCCCAGATGCGCGCGGCGCGATTGCCGCCATGCACAAGAAAGGCGCGATCAAGGAAGCCAACGATCTGGCCTTCTCCGAATACCTGCTGGTGGAAGCCGGTGTGGCCGTCGTGCCCGGCTCGGCTTTCGGCAGCGAAGGTTACATGCGTTTGTCGTTCGCCACGTCGATGGGCAATCTGGAAAAAGCGCTGGAACGTATCGCCAAAGCGTTGGCGTAACACCTCGGCGGCAACAATAAAAAAAGGGCTGACTGTCTGACAGTCAGCCCCTTTTTTTATCCTAAAAACCTTAACTCAAGCCACCCCATCCCCCTCCTAGCCTCCCCCTTCAAGGGGGAGGCTAGGAGGGGGATGGGGTGTTCAGGCTCGTCCGGCTTAGGGTTGATTTGTTTTATTTGGCGCGCAACTTCGGCTCCGTCAACGTACCCGACAGCAGCAGCGGATAAGTTCCCGCCGGATCTTTGATTGCCGCGCTGAAATTGCCGGAAAGTAGATGGCTGGCGGAAATGTCCAGCGAACCCGAGGCGTTCAACTCTTTGGAGGTGATCCTGAGCTGGGTGTAGCGCTGGCTGTTGTTGTCGAACAGCACAGCCCCGGTCAGCATGTCGAACGGGGTGCGCCCGCCGGGAAGATGCTCGGTGCTCAACAAACGCGCGGTCTCCTTGATATCCATACCGTGGATCACCCCGTCTTTGGCAGTAATCGTTCCCTCAAAACGAGGGGTATCCGCCAACTGGGTCAGCTTGTCCGCCTGCATGGTGAATGCCCCTTCGACCGTCACATCGTCGCAAGTACCGACCACCGGGAACAGTTTTTCCAGATCCATGGATTTGGCTTGCAGGCGACCTTGCACCTGCCAACCTTTGCGCCAGGCCAACTTGCCATTGCCCGACCATTCACCGGCGTAGGCATAGCCTTTGAGCTCGGTGAAATTCACTTCGCCGTCACCGATGTCGCCCGTGGCTCTGAACTCGCTAAACTTCACAGCGGGCAATATCGGTAAAGCCGATTCCTTGATCGAAAATTCGACTTGCCAATGATCCTTTGCGGGCAACAGCTCAATCTTCAGTTTCTCGTCCTCGCTGTGCAACGTCACACGGGTGAAAGCGCCCTGTTCGAGTTCCGCGTTGCCTTGCAATGCGGGCAAGGTCACCCCGTCGCCATTCGTCTTCAGCTGCAAGCTGTTTATGGTCAAGTGACGCAGCGGATATTGCGCGTTGCCCCCCAAGCCCTTCAGCCAGCCCGCCACTTGGTCCAGATTTTTCCCTTCCAGGACGACGGTTTGCACTTCGGCATCGCTAATCGTTTTGTTTTCGGAAAAAACGGTCGCCACATCGAAACTCAACACCACCGTGCCCACTTTCACTTCGTGCTCTATGCCCATCGTGACGTTTTGCAGCCGCAATGTCGGCGGAAATGTGGCGGCACTCATCCCACCGATTTGCACGGGCTGTTTCAATTGCGCGGAGAGTTGCTGCTCGAACCGAGCGATATATTTCCCCATCGGCCAAACGTAGGGCAGCGCAATTACCGCAACCAGCGCCAACAACAGCAACGCAAAAAATATTTTCCCGACAGGCAACGGCTTGCGCCGCTCTTTGCTTACCGCCTTCTGCGCGGCTTTGGCTTGCGCCATGACGGCCTGTTGCGCCGCTTGTTCGGCATCCTGCTTGGCCTGCAAGTGGGCGCGCTGCTCCGCCTCCGCCCAGACAGCCGCCTGCTCTTCGGCCAGCACTTGTTCCTCTTCCCTGACTCGCGCCTCTTGTTCCGCACGCTGGCGCGCCGCTTCCAGCTCGGCTTTCATGCGCGCCATTTCGGCTGCCGCAAGTTGTTTCTTCTCTTCCGCTGCCGGTTGTTCCTGTTCTTCTGCCGCTGGTTGTTCGACTGCCGACGCGGGGGCGGGTGCGGGCACTTCGATCTGCGCTGCCGGTTCGACCGGCTTCGGAATTTCAGTTGGCGCGGCAGCGACAGGCACGGACGAAGCCATAAAACTCACGGTATCCAGATTCACAGAATCCAGATTGATCTTGAACGCGCCGGATCCCGGCGCGGATGCGCCTTCCGCACCCGACGCGTGCATCGCCTGCTCGAAAACTTGCGCTTCGCTTTTCGTCTGGGCTTCGGCCTCCATTTTTTTGGCGGCCAGCGCTTGCCTGATCGCCTCTTCTTGCTCGGCTTTCAAGCGTTCGGCTTCCGCCTCGCGCGCGCGCGTTGCGACCAGCGCCAATGCTTCTTCCTCGGCGCGCGTTTTGGCCGCTTCCAGCTCGGCTTGAATGCGTGCCGCTTCCTGTTCGGCTTTGATGCGCGCGGCCTCTTGTTCGGCTTTGATACGCGCGGCTTCGGCTTCCGCTTTGGCGCGCTCCGCAGCCAGCGCTTTGGCTTCTTCTTCGGCGCGAGCTTTGGCCGCTTCCAGCTCTGCCTTCACCCGCGCTGATTCCTGCTCCGCCCTGACTCGCTCGGCTTCTTGCGCTGCCTTGATGCGCGCCGCCTCTTGCTCGGCCTGCATGCGCGCCGCTTCCTGCTCAACCCTGACTCGTTCAGCCTCCTGCACTGCTTTGATACGAGCCGCCTCTTGTTCCGCCCTGGCGCGTTCCGCCTCTTGTGCGGCCTTGATGCGCGCTGCTTCCTGCTCCGCCCTGATGCGCTCCGCTTCCTGCTCGGCTTTTATGCGGGCGTGTTCTGCCGCCTGTCTGGCGCGTTCCTCTTCTTCCGCCTTGCGCAACGCCGCCTCATGCTCCGCTTTCAAGCGGGCAACTTCCGCTTCGTGTTTGGCGCGTTCTTCCGCCAGCGCTTGCGCTCTTGCCGCTTCTTGCGCGGCTAATGCCCGTGCCGCTTCCAGTTCGGCTTTTGCGCGCGCCGCTTCCTGTTCCGCACGCACCCTCGCTTCCATTTCATGCCTGACCTTGGCTTCCGCCAGTTGCTTTTCCTCTGCGTCCTGCCTGGCTCGCGCATCGGCTTCCGCCTCGGCCTTGGCACGCGCAACACTCTCCGCCTCCAGCTTGGCTTTGGCCATCGCCCTGGCTTCCGCTTCGGCACTGGCTTTTTGTTTGGCGGCAGCCATCGCCGTTTCCAATTCGGCCATCGCCCGCGCCGCTTCCGCATCGCGCTTGGCTTTTTCTTCCGTCTGGGATTGAGCCGCTTGCGCCGGGGCGGCGGGCGCAGACATGCTGGTAAAGTCCAACTCATCGCCCGAATCTTCAACTTCTTTGGGCATCGCCATTTTGGGTGAGGCCATTTTGGGTGGCGCGATTTTAGGTGGCGCGGTTTTGACGGTCGCCAGCGGCGTGGCTTTGTCGCGTATCAGTTCCGCATCGAGAAATTGCTGCAATATCTCCGGCAATTCGCTGCGCAAGCTCGGTGGAGCGCGCCTTGTCACTTCTTCCAGAGTGGATTTATCATCAATAAGCAACATGACCCGCTTCATGTCTCCCGACATACCGGACATCTCGCTCTCGCCTTTGGGTGTTTTGATGAAAACTGTTTTTTTATCCATGTCCAAATATTAGAATTTAATTGATTTCTACTTCCACTCGCCCGCAAAACAGCGTTTCTCACACATCAGCGGTTGACCAAAACGCCTTCTGCCGTTAGTATAGCGCCCTCATCAATTCCCTGATAGCTCAGTCGGTAGAGCGACGGACTGTTAATCCGCAGGTCCCTGGTTCGAGTCCAGGTCGGGGAGCCAATTAAGACAAAAAAGCCCGCGTTTTTGCGGGCTTTTTTGTTGCCTTTTACCTTGCAAATACCCAATAACAACGGTACTTGAAGCGTCCTACGTTGTCCGTAGTTGCCCTAGCTTGTACGGTTGCATCCGGCAGTCAGTGGGGGTAACCTCGGGGGTAATGGGGTAACGGTATCGGACAAATTGGGGGTAACGGAGAATGCTGACCGTCAAAGCAATCGATGCACTGAAGGCGAAGGAAAAACAGTACAAGGTGTCCGACTCGAACGGACTGTACCTGCTGATTAGGCCAAATGGTCGAAAACTTTGGCAGTACAAATACAGGATCGCAGGCAAAGAAAAAATCTATAGCTTCGGCCAATATCCAGAAATAAACCTTGCAGAGGCGCGAGAACGGCATCAATCCGTTCGCAAGATCGTTCGTGATGGTACTGACCCAATGGCCGAGAAGCAGGCCGATAAGCAACGTTTAACGAACCAACAGGCTCACACGTTCAAGGCAGTGGCAGAAGCATGGCTGAAACGAGAATCAAAGCGCTGGATGCCAGCGTACAGAGATCGCGTTTGGCGAAACGTTGAGAACGACCTATTGCCATTGCTGGGCGACGTTTCAATCTCTGAAATACGCACACCCGATCTTCTGCGGATAATTAAGGGCATTGAAGAACGCGGCGCTATCGATGTTGCAAGCCGAGCACAACAGCGCATCACCTCGATTTTTCGGTATGCCGTTCAGCACGGGCTTATCGAACACAACCTCGGTCAGAACTTGCGGGGCGTGATTGTAAAACCGCCGACCGAACATCGTCTTGCCCTGCCTGAAGCGGAAATGGGAGAGCTTATCCGCAAAATCAATTCCTGCGCGACTGAAGCCGGAGGGAAAGAACTCACTCAATATGCGCTTCAGTTGACCTTGCACACGTTTCTGAGATCAACAGAGATAAGGGGCGCACGGTGGAGCGAGTTTGATTTCGAAAAAAATGAATGGCTGGTTCCCGGCATGAGGGATCTGATCAAAAAAAACGGGGGAATGAAAAGCAGAAGAGAACACATCGTGCCGCTATCGCGACAGGCTGTAGCGGTGCTACAAGCCGTTCGCGAACTAGACTTGGGTGATGACCTTGTCTTTCCAATTTCAAGCGGCTCAAAGCAAATCATGAGCGAAAATACAATGAACCACGCACTCAATCGGATGGGATACAAAGGAAGGCAGACTGTGCATGGTCTGCGAACCGTGGCAAGCACGATCTTGAACAAAGGCGACAAGCAGAACAAATGGAGCAATGATGTGATTGAGCGGCAACTCGCTCACAGCCCTGCGTCTCAAAACGCAGTGCGCGATGCCTACAACCGTTTCGAGTACCTCGAAGAACGCACGTTGATGATGCAATGGTACTCGGATCAACTGGACAAACTGAGATCGGAAGAGCGTCGTGTAGGGAAAGAGTGTAGATCTCGGTGGTCGCCGTATCATTAAAAAAAA
>FZPU01000082.1_pt1 | contig 18614 bp, 24 predicted proteins | sample 1534781 | NCBI WGS metagenome assembly FZPU01 (sample SAMEA104161949, study PRJEB21768) | metagenome | isolation source: underground water
TTTTTTAATGATACGGCGACCACCGAGATCTACACTCTTTCCCTACACGACGCTCTTCCGATCTTGATGAGAATCATCTCTTTCGATTATTCATCGACAGATTGCGCAAAAAAATTACAGGGAAATTAGGCGTGGATCAGGGCAATGTTCCGGGGCAAGCGGTCCAAAGAGGGGAAAAATTAAGAGGCCCCGACCTCACTCTCCCCAAGCCTATGTGAGCTTCATCTTCCTGATCCAGTTACACCATGCGATCGTCGACGGAAGGCGCTGGAAAACAATAGAGTACGTCTGGCCGGGACAGTGATTTTAACGGGGAGTGCATCCGTAAGGAAAAGAGAAGCCTATTTGGTGCATCGGCGGCTGGCGGTGAACCCTGCTGGATAGCTGTACGTGCCCACTGTTTCATGAAGTACATTCAAGTACAAACAGTACATCAGTGACTCTGTCTTGCGGCTCTATGCGGCAAAATCAGAACGCAAGCCATAATAAACACGAGAAGCACTGCCGAGGCCGAATACCGACTGAGCGCAAGCCCGCCAACTGATATTGGCTTATCGAGGAAATCTCCGACAACGGCGCCAAGCGGCCTTGTTAAGATAAACGCTGTCCAGAAAAGTGTTGTGCGAGATATCTTGGTCCAGAAGTATGCGGCAACAACAAGCGCAAGCAATGCGCTAAAAACTATCGAACCTCCCAGATAACCAAGACCCGCCGTATCGGCCGTCCAATCGCCGAGCGCGGTACCGAGCGTCTGGGAAAACATTATCGTCACCCAGTAGAACATCTCTGAACGTGGAGAGCTTATCGTCTCGATAGAAACAGAACCGAGCGATCGATACCATACAATGAGCGATCCAACAAGGAGCGTCAACAGTATGGCTGTGCCGCCGGCATAGCCGATACCGAGTGAGCGGTCGGTGAAGTCGGCCAGTGTTGTACCAACTGTTGTTGAGGCAATGATGGTTGTCCAATAGATGATGGGGTGAAACCGCCTCGCGGTTATTTGTGCGATAACCGCACCGACAAAAACTAAGGCAAAGATTCCTGTACCGATGAGATAACCTAGGTTCATCGACATCGAAACCGCATCACCGCCAGTCTCCCCCAATGTTGTGGCAGCGATCTTGATGATCCAGAAGGCTAGTGTGACTTCTGGTACCTTGCTCATGCCTTCGTCTGTTGTACTTCTCATTAGGCTTCCTTCGTTGAACTATGATCAAGATGCGTGGCCAACAATGATTGAATGGTCGCCATGACGCATTCTTGTCCGTTTCCTCGTAAGTAGCGTCGGTCAAGGTCTCAACCGAAGACCAAGATACTTTCAACAATTCGTCGATAACAGAGGAAAGAGGGGAGAAAGAAAAATCGTGGAGCAAATCAATCTATGGCGGGCCCAACCTCACTCTCCTCAAACCTCTGTCAGCTTTCTTTTCCCGTCAATATGTGATCGGACTTTATATTTATTGCGAACGCCAGCCGATGCCCAAGCTTTCCTTGCCGACGACAAGCGAACCAACTATAGCATGGCTGTTGCCATCGATAATATACACGCGTCCGGACCCGCCGAGCTGGCCTGCGCAGGCAACATATATTCGGGTGCCATCCGTTGACATCGTGATCCCAAATGGTGCTGGGGTATCCAGCGAGATATCGGCTATAATCTGGCGAGTCGATACTCGAAGCGCAACCACCGAGTTACCCGATTGCGTTGTTATCCAAACGACGTCATTATCCGGCGAGACAGCCATGAGCGTCGGCCCGGCGAGGATTTTTCCGGCGGTGTCCACCGGGATATCGAATTGATCGACAATGGTCCGGGCCGCAATATCCAAAACCCGCATCTGTAGCCCCTCCATGCATGCAACAAAGCACAGCGAGTCTGTGGGTTTATATCCCACGTCAAGCGATATGTGTAAAATTGTCCCACGCGCAAAAAAGGTAACCACATGAAAACTAATGACAATTTTTCCGGTGTCGGTCTTCAGACACCCTCCGCTTCGTTGATTGCGGCGGTGCGCTATCTGCTGCGCCCGCTGGTCAAGCTGCTGTTGACGCATTCGATCACCTATCCGTTTTTGTCCCACCTGCTCAAGTCGATCTACGTCGAAGTGGCGACCGAGGAGTTCCGCCTGCAAGGCAAACCGCAGACCGATAGCCGCATCAGCCTGTTGAGCGGGGTGCATCGCAAGGATGTGAAAACGCTGCGCCCGGAAAGAATGCTGGAGCAGACGCTGCCGCCCACGGTTTCGTTGAGCAGCAAGCTGGTGAAATTGTGGACCAGCGACCCGCAGCATCTGGACGACACCGGACGGCATCGCCCGTTGCCGAGACTGATGAGCGAGGGCGGCGGCGCGTCGTTTGAAGGGCTGGTCGCTTCGGTCAGCAAAGACATCCGCTCGCGCGTGATTCTGGACGAATGGCTGCGCACCGGGATTGCGAAAATTGATGCTGAAGGGCTGGTCTGCCTGATTACCGAGGCTTCCGCCAAGGAAAGCGGTTTTGACGAGAAGGCGTATCACATCGGCCTGAACTTGCACGATCATTTATGCGCGGCTGCGCACAATCTTCAGGGGCAACAACCGCCGCTGCCGGAAACCAGCATTCAGGCGAACAAGCTGACAGCGGAGTCGGTCGCCGAGTTGGAGGCGCTATCCAAAAGATTGGGCACGCAACTGCTGGATACGCTACGCCAGCGTGCCGCCGAGCTGGAAGCGCGCGATGCCAACCAGCCGGATGCGCAACAACGCATGAATTGCGGCATGTATTTTTATAGCGCCGCAATGAAAGAGATGAAGCCTTGAATTTCCCCACCCGCATCGTGTAGATCGCCTATTGACGGGCACCTTCACGAGGTGGCGGCGAGAATTTGTTACTTGCCGCGCCGCCAGAACAATCCCATCAACGGTTTAACGCTGGTGCCATGCAGCAGGATGGAAAGCGTGACGACGATCAGTGTCATTTGTATCAATTGCAGCGCCAGTGGCTCCGGCAGTCCGCGCTGGATGGCGTACATCAGGTAGTAGAGCGAGCCGATGCCGCGCACGCCGAACCAGCCTGTCATGCCGCGCATGCGCCATGTGGTGTGCGTGCCCAACAGGCCGACGAAGACACTGAGCGGGCGCGCGATCACGAACAGGAACAGCGCCAGCCACACCGCTTGCCAAGTCCACGAGTTCAGATACAGCGAGCCGCCGATCAGCAGCACCAGCACCACTTCCGACAGCCTTTCCAGATGTTCCTTGAACACCAGCGATCCTTCGCTGACCGTTTCCGCCGGTTCCAACTGCGGATTTGCATTGGCATCTGCGCGTGCGCTTTTACGGGTGTTGCCGCCATCAAAAGCAAGTTGCGCCACGTCGGCCAGTTTCAATTCGGTTTGGCGTAGCGCGACGGCGGCAAAGAATACCGCCAAAAACCCCCAGCCGTTCACCATCACCGTCAGGCCGTAAACGATGCCGATCAAGCCGAGGCCGAGGAAGTCGTCCAAAAGTTGGTGGCGGTGCGGTTTGCTGCGTAGTTTCCAGCCAACGCGCGCCAGTGCCACGCCAGCGGCAACGCCGATGACGACACCGGAAAAAGTGGCCCACAGCACATCCAGCAGGATCCATCTCAGGCCAGACTCGCCGAGTTCATGCAAGCCCAGTAATCCCATGCCCAGCATCACAAACGGAAATGCGCTGCCATCGTTCATGCCCGCCTCGCAGGTGATGGTAAAACGCAATTGGTCGTGGTCGCCGGGATGACGTATCTGTACATCGGTGGCCAGCACGGGATCGGTCGGCGCGAGGATTGCCCCCAGCAGCACGCCTGCACCCAATGGCAACCCCAACACGTAATAGGCGAAGGCGGTGACCAGCGCGACGGTGAGGGTCATGGACACGGTGGCCAGCAACATCGGCGCGCGCCAGCGGGCAAAACTGAACGGCACCGGCATTTTGACCCCGGCAGAAAACAGCGAAATCAATACCGCGACTTCGGTCAACGTTTCCAGCAGTGCCGACTGTTGCAGCGGATTGAAATGAAATAAATCGAACGCGCTGGGGCCGACCAGCATGCCCACGGCCAGATAGATGATGGCGGAGGTGATCGGCGAACGCTTGAGAATTGAAACAGTGAGACCCATGACCAACAAAAGTCCGCCTATAAACAGGAACCAGTGTGCGTTGGTCATGGGCGCTGAAAATCAGCTTTAACGCGCGCCCTTGTGATCTTTTTGGCCGTCATTTTTATGCCTGCCAGCGACCTCAAGCGTTTCCGCTTTCAGCTTCTGTTTGTTGGATTCTGCTGCCGGAAAAGGATGCGTCGGCACGGGTTTTTGATTTGGATTTTTGGTTTGCTGAGTCATGAAAGTCTCCGGGTTAAGTGGTTGTTCTTTCGCATCGCAACCGATGTGAAGACGCTCATCTTGTTCCCGCCTGATCGCAAATTCTGTGCGCCAACTCACAGAAATTATCGGGATAAAGCCGCGCATTTCAAATTTGAGTGTGCCGTAGATTGCCTATTGACGGGCATCTCCACGGGGTATGCGCGCAGAAAGGCGATTGCAGCGCTAGTCTTTTTCCTTACCGCGATGATCTTTATTTTTCTTCCCCTTGCCGCGCTCATCGTTCCGGCCCTCGTTGCCGCGACCTTCCTGACGGTCACGTTTTTGTTCCTGATAACGCGGAGCGTATTCGCGCTCGTACCAGTCGTCTCGCACAAAATACACGCGCCGATTACAGGCATTGTATTCGTAGCAGTGCTTGCTCCAATGTTTGGCGTGACCCGGGGGGACGCGCAGATAGATGGGCGGGCGAACCGTCTGTGTGCGCATGACGATCATCGGCTGGGCGTAGATCACTTGCGGCTGCGGAAAATTGCCGATGTCGATTTGTCCGTAAAAGCCAGGCTGACCGATGCTGACTGAAACTCCCACATCGGCAGCGAATGCCGGAGCGGCGGTGGCAGCAAGCAGCGCTGCTGTGACTAAAATACGTTTCATTTTGAACTCCCTGTTGGCCGCACCTGCAAGAGGTGATCGGCATTGAAGTATCTGGAATAAATTTCAGCGGTCTTGGTCGAACGACCCAAGAATGGCTTAGTCACAATTATGTGCTCGTGCCATAAAGCGTCTGTGCTTCAGCGCACGTTGACGCAAGAATCTGGAACGGGGAAGGGGTTTGCCGCCTATTCGCTTGGAATAAGCTGAAGCGAACAGGACAACACGCCGGCAACAAATTTATTGCCGCCCGGTGTGGGTGCATCGCCGGGTTTTGCTTTGAAGCAACTCAAGGTGGCGATCACGTTCTGCACTTTTTGTTTGGTCGTCAATTCCCAAACCGCATCGAACTCTTCCGGCTTGAACAGCAGTTCGAGGATGATGCTTCTCTGGTTGGGCAATTCGTTGATGAACATGCGACCGACCTCGCCGCTGCCGCTCGCTTTGGGCGCGGCGCTGTAGCCTGTCGTACCGGAAGCCAGCATGACTCTTGAGGCATCGACCTTGGCGTTCGCCGCAAGGTAAGCCACGACCTGACTATCAAACTCCTGGTCGGATTCGACCCGTGCTCCGGGCTTGTTTGACGCGCCCAGAAATTCAAAATCGGCAGTCGGTTTGTTATCCACGATGGCCCGCGCACCCGCGACCTTCACGCAGGAAAATCGCAGCGCCTTGGTGGACATCTGGCTCGACACATCTTCGGCCATGCCCATGCTGTTGACGAGGAACGATTCGAGTTTAAGTTGGAGCTGGACTTCAATCATTGGGGCGACCCGCGTAGAGACTGCTGTACATCACACGATCAACAAAAAACCATCGGCAAAAAAGAACAGGCCAACGATGCCTGTCGCCAAGCCCGCGTACCAGACCGGTTTCTTTTTCAGCAGCCCGGCAATGGAAGACAACAGGATGGAGATTTGCAAAAAGATGATCGCCATGCCGAATGCCTGCGAGTGTTTCTGCGCTTCGTCGCGCACGCTTTCCAGTTGCTTGGCTTTATTCTGGATGTCGGTTTTTTCCTGATCGTACTTCTCTATCTTTTTGGCGTAGTCGGCGATTTTTTCCTGATAGCTGGCGACCTTTTCCTTGGCCGTGCCCTTGGGCATTTCCGCCAGTTTCAATTCCAGATTTTCTTTCTGCATTTGATACATGTAGGACTTGATGGACTTGGATTGAAAGAACGCCCACTGGTCCGAAGCCTGCGACTGGCTCATCACGGCACGCGTGGAAAAACCGCCGCCCTTGAAGGTGGACAAGGTTGCGCACACCGCGAAGATCACCGTGGTCAACGCCAGATAATTCAGCCAGGTTTCTTTTTTCTCTTCTGCCATTGCTATCTCCTGAAAGTTATTTCGGACGGTTGCTGCCCGCCACAATTTTGTATTCAAACAATCTGCATTCAATCGCGCCGTTGTACAGCGGTGTGCGTTTGGACGGGGTGAGCCGCATCAGTTTGACGATGCGCATATCGGCGGTGAATAAATAGGCGTTCCAGCCGCCGAATTTTTGTTTCAGTACGTTGCCCAGCTGCGGGTATAGCTCGGCCAGTTCGTCTTCATCGCCCATGCGTTCGCCGTAAGGCAGGTTGGCAATGAGGATGCCCGTCGCTTCGGGCGGCGAGGCTTCGAGCGCGTTGCACTGTTTCAAATCCACGGTTTCGCGTATGCCCGCTTCTTCCAGATTCTGGTGCGCGGCTTTGAGCGCGTCGCCATATAGATCGCTGCCGTAAATAGGCAATTCGCACACGGGAAGCTGCGCGGCGATGGCGGCTTCGCGCATACCGTTCCACAATTTGGCATCGAAGTTTTTCAATTTCTGGAATGCGAAATCGCGCACGATGCCGGGCTGGATGTTGAGCGACATTTGCGCGGCTTCAATCAAAAAAGTGCCGCTGCCGCACATCGGGTCGAACAGCGGAATGCCCGGCTTCCAGCCCGCCATTTTCAAAATTCCGGCGGCCAGATTTTCGCGCAGCGGCGCGATGTTGGTGTGAGTGCGCACGCCGCGTTTGTACAACGCGTCGCCGGAAGTATCCAGATACATCGTGAATTTTTCGCCCTCGAAAAAGGCATGGATGCGCATGTCGGGATCGAGCTTGGCCACGCTGGGGCGCGCGTTTTTCTCGGCGCGAAATTTGTCGCATACCGCGTCTTTGATTTTGAGCGTGATGAATTCCAGGCTCTTTAGCGGGCAGCGGATGGCGGTGACTTTGACCAGAATGGTGTCGTTCACATCGAACCAGCGCGACCACGAAAGATCGAACACGGACTTGTAAACATCCTGCTCGTCGCGGAAATACGTGGCCTCTTTCACGCGCCACAAAATGCGCGAAGCGAGACGGCTTTGTAGATTGGCGCGATAACACAGCGGCCAATCCCCGGCGAAGGCCACACCGCCTTCGGTGGTGCGAATGTCGGAAGCGCCGAATGAAGCAAGCTCATCGGCTAGAAGTTTTTCCAGTCCGCGCGGACAGGGGGCGAAGAAATCAGACATATTAGAAGGGCTTCACGACAACAAGAATAACAACTGCAATCAATACCAGCACCGGCACTTCGTTGAAGAAACGAAACCACACATGGCTGCGCGTGTTGCGGTCGGCGGCGAATTCTTTCACCAGATGGCCGCAATACAAATGATAAACGACGAGTCCGGCCACCAGCGTGGTCTTGACGTGCAACCAACCGCCGCTGAAACCGAAACCCAGCCACAGCCACAAGCCGGTAATCACCGCCAGCGCGCCAATGGGCGTGACGAATTTGTATAGCTTGCGCTCCATCAGTTTCAACCGTTCGCGCACTACCTGCTCTTGCGCCATCGCGTGATTGACGAAAATGCGCGGCAGATAAAACAGACCAGCGAACCAGCTGACCACGAAAAAAATATGAAATGCTTTGAGCCACAACATGAATCAATCCTCAAATTTTAAAAATTCCCGGTTTGTGTAGGGGCGAATTCATTCGCCCGAATGTCTATCCATGTGCGAATGAATTCGCACCTACAAAACCGGATTTACGACTACCTCGACAACCTGCGCCGGAACAACACCAGCGCCACATAAAACGCGACTAAGGCATATCCCAGCAACACGCCAATGTGCAACAAAGCCTGCGGCGGAATCGCGCCGTTCATCAATGGCCGCGCCAGTTCGATTGCATGCGTCAACGGCAATGCGCTGGCGACGATCTGAAAGCCTTGCGGCAACTGGCTGACCGGAAAAAACACGCCGCATAGTAGCATCATCGGCGTGACGACCAAGGTGAAGTAATACATGAAAAAGTCGTAAGCGGGAGCGAGCGCGGTCATGATGAGGCCGATGGCGGCGAAGGCCAGGCCGATCAGTAGCGCCAGCGGAATCATCCACAGCGACATCAGCGAATGCGACAGCCCGAGTATCCAGATCACCACCAGCACCGCCACGCCCGACATCAAACTCTTGGTGGCCGCCCACAGGATTTCCGATAACACCACATCGTCCAGCGACACCGGCGTATTCAAAATCGCCTCCCACGTGCGCTGCTCGTGCATGCGCGCAAAGCCGGAATACAGCGCCTCGAAACTGGCGCTGTTCATGGTGCTGTAGCACACCGTGCCCGCCGCAAGAAAGGCCATGTACGACATGCCGCCCATCTCCGGCAACAGACTGCCCAAGCCGTATCCCAAGCCCAGCATATAAATCACCGGGTCGGCCAAATGACCGAGAATGGACGGCGCAGCGATCTTCTTCCACACCAGCCAATGCCTGCGCCAGATGGGAAAAAAACGCAGACTCAAACGCGGCAAAGCAAAATATTGAGCGCTCATTTCGACTTGTCCTGCTCTATGGCGGCCAGCGCATCAACAGGTTTCACCACGCCCACGCCGCGTGCATACACGCAACCTTTCGACGAACCTTGCGCCACGATGCGTTCGCCTTTATGGAAAGTGTGTTTCATATAAAAATATTTCTCGTCCCAGTGCGTCACTTCCAGTTTCACCTCGTAATGCTCGAATATGTTCAGCGGCTTTTTGTAGGTCATGGTGTGTTCGGCGATGACCGGAATCCAGTTGCGCTTGAACATGGCTTTCAGCAACCCGCTGCGCGCGAACACATCCACGCGATTGAGATCGCAGATGGTCAGATAGCGGCCATTGTTCATGTGGAAGTTGATGTCGATGTCGTTGGGCAACACGCGCAATTTCAGCTCGCTGGTCAAATTGCCCGCCTCCAACCGCGCGCAGAAAAACGAGCGAATGATGACGTAGAGCATGCGGAAGATCAGGTTCATTCGCGCATCTCCCTGCCCGTCAATTTCAGAAACACATCTTCCAGATTCGCCGGTCTATGCAGGTAACGCAGTGCGCTTTGCGCCTGCAAATGTGCGACCAGCGGCTGCGCATCCTGCACGTAACAGAACACCGACTCACCGCTGACTTCGAAGCGTTGCGAAAATTTCGCGGCATGTTCACTCGCCCAGTGCGCGGAGGTTTCGCCGAACACTTCCACCACTTGCGGTTCGATGTTTTGTTCTATCAGTTCGCGCGGCGAACCCTGGCTGATGAGTTTGCCGTTGTCCAGCACCGCGAGGCGGTGGCACAGGCGTTCGGCTTCGTCCATGAAATGCGTGGTGAGCAACAAGGTCTTGCCTTGCTGCGTCAGTTCGCGCAGGCGTTGCCAGATCAAATGGCGCGCTTGCGGGTCGAGGCCGGTGGTCGGCTCGTCGAGAAAAATCACATCGGGATCGTTGACCAGAGCGCGCGCCAGCGTCAGGCGGCGTTTCATGCCACCGGACAGCGTGGGCACTTTCGCGTCGCGTTTGTGGGTGAGGCTGGCGAATTCCAGCAGCGACGGAATGCGCGCTTCGATCTCGCTGTCCTGCATGCCGAAGTAGCGCCCATACACCAGCAGGTTTTCCGCCACGGTGAAATCGGGGTCGAGGTTGTCCATCTGCGGCACCACGCCGACCTTGATGCGCGCCTCGCGCGCGGCCTGCGGCACGGGCAAGTCGAGCAAGGTGGCCGTGCCCGCATCGGGCGAAATCAGCCCCAGCAGGATGCGCAAGGTGGTGGTCTTGCCCGCGCCGTTGGGGCCAAGCAGGCCGAAGCATTCGCCTTTGTTGATAGACAAATCGAGGTCATCTACAACGCGGTTTCCTCCGTAGGATTTTTGCAGGCCTTTTGCTTGAATAACTGGATTCACAACTCAACTCCATTGAAATGCTTCTTCACAATATCGCGCAACTGCGTCAATCGTCCGTGGAAAAAATGTTCGGCTTGCGGTAGCACCACGATGGGCAAATGCTGCGGACGCGCCCAATCCAGCGCATCGGCCAGCGGCACGACATCGTCGTGTTCGCCGTGTATCACCAGCGTATCGGGCGACACGGCGGGCATAGCGAAACGTCCCACCGCAGGCGCGGCCAGCACCAGATGCTGCGGTTGCAGATGTTGCGCGGCGCGCGCGGCGACATAGCCGCCGAAGGAAAAACCGGAAAGCAGCAGCGGCAACTCTTCGCCGAATTGTTCCTGCGCATAACGCGCGACGGCAATCATGTCCTGCTCTTCGCCGTCGCCGCCGGTGAATTCGCCTTCGCTATTGCCCACGCCGCGAAAGTTAAAACGGAAGGCGACACAGCCCAACTCGGCAAACGTTTTTGCCAGCGTCACCGCAACCTTGTTATCCATGTTGCCGCCCATGGTGGGCAGCGGGTGCGCCACGATGGCGATGCAACGCGGAATGTCGTCCGGCAAATGCACCAGTCCTTCGAGATTTCCGGCAGCTCCGACAATAGAGAGTTTTTGCAGCGCAATCGCCATTAAATTTTTACCTGAATAGTCACAAAATTCAGCATTCCCTCTCCCGCAGGCGGGAGGGGGTTAGGGTGAGGGGCTCCGCAATATAAAGTGATATTCCATAGCTCAGACCCTCATCCCCAGCCCTTCTCCCGCCTGCGGGAGAAGGGAGCAAAACGGCGGCTACAATTTACTGAACTTCGTGGCTAATCAGAAATCTTCAGCCGCTCAACCACTTTGCCGTTCTTCAAATGCGATTCGATGATTTCGTCCAGATCGCTTTCATCGACGAAGGTGTACCACACACCTTCGGGATAAACCACCAGCACCGGACCTTCGTCGCAGCGGTCCAGACAGCCTGCGGAGTTGATGCGGATTTTGTTTTGGTGGGTGGAAATGCCCAGCGCTTTGACTTTGTTCTTCACGTAGTCGCGGGCTTTTTGCGCGCCGTGGTTGTTGCAGCAATCGCCGCCGTCCTCGCGCTGGTTGGTGCAGAAAAAAACATGCTTGTCGAAATAACTCATCACTCTCTCCTTGTTCAATTCAAAATCCAAGTACTGCCCGCAGATTACACAGATTAACGCAGATTTTCTGCTGTTTGCGGCGAGCGGCGAATCACCCAACGGGCTGGGAATGCAGTCCAACGCATCTGTCGTTTAATCTGTGGAAATCTGTGTAATCTGCGGGCAAATATTTTTTTGATAATTATAAACGCCTGCTCGACCAGCCCAGATACACCCCGAACAACAGCGGGAACATCACCGACACCAGTTGCGACATGCCGTTGTAGTTGCGCAGATGCCCGATGCGCCACTGGTACAAGCGCATCGCGGCGGAGGGTGTGCCGCCGTCGGTGACCCAGGCGAGAACCAGATAGCCGAACGCCACTGCCGCCGCCAGCCACAACAACGGCGGCTTGCGCATCAGGCTGATGCCCCACATCAGCAACAGGCCGACGACGATGCCCAGCATCGCTTCGCTGTTGAGCCACAGCAGCAGCGCCCACGATTTGAGCAGCACCGCCGCCGCGATGAATTTCGCCAGCGCCACCACGCACAGGATCAGCAGCAAGGCGAGCACCGCATGGCGGCGCACGCGCAGCAGGGTTTGCAGCAGCAGGCCAATCATCAGCAGGTTCAAGGCCACGGCCACGCTCGCCCAGAAATCGAACGGCTCTTGCGGCATGGCGGCGAAAATGCGGTGCGCGGCTTCGGTGATGAACACGTTGCCCAGCATGGGCAGCGAGGGATTGATCTGCGCGAACATCCACAGCAGCACCAGCGCCAAACCGAAATCCACGCCGTCGCCGCGCTGAAACATGGCGATGCGCTGCTGCGTGACGCGCGCGAACCAGAGACGCGGCATGATGGACAGCGCCGCCAGCGCGCCGACCAGAGCACCGATGCCGTTGCTCAAAATATCCGCGTTGGAACTGGTGCGATGGGGCAAATACATTTGCAGATATTCCAGCGTCACGGAAAGCAGCACCGCCAGCAGCGTGGCGAACAACAGGCTGCGCGCGGAACCGGTATGGCTGCGCAACGTCAGCGCCAGCAAAAACCCCAGCGGCAGATAGGCGATGAAATTGCTGAACGCATCGAAAAAATTGTAGGTCTGCCACAGCGGCGACGCGAGCACCGCCCAGAATTCCAAGCCCATCTCCTGCCATCCGGCAAACGGCGAAAGGCTGGCATATAGAATCAGCAGCAGATATGCCGCCAGCAAATAACGGCGCAGCAGAGTACGATGCGGGAGGTCGGGGGGGGCGCTCATCGCGCAGATCCTGATAAAACAACTAGTTTCATTGTGGTTGACTTGACTGCACCGGTAAGAAAGAATGCTTGCCGTAATAAATAAAAATAATTAGTTTAGTATCGCTTTGGGGAAATTATGTCACAACTACACTGGTCGAATGACCTCGACACCGGAATCGCGGTCATCGACAAACAGCACCGCCGCATTGTCGATTACATCAACGAATTGAGCACCGCGCACGACAAGGGCGATTCCACTGCCGCGAACCGCGTGTTGAACGAGCTGGTCGATTACACCCTGTCCCATTTCAGCTTTGAAGAAGAATTGCAGGAAAGAGCGAACTACCCTTTCCTCAAGGCGCACAAGCGCGTGCATGAAATCTTTACCCGCCGCGTCGCCGAAATGCAAAAACGCGCGGCCAGCGGCGAGGATGTCACCACCGAAGTGTTGAGCATGTTGAAAATCTGGCTGATCAACCACATCAAGGGCGACGATGCGGACTATGTCGAAAGCGTCAAGAACACACTGGGCGCGGAAGAGCCCGAAGAAAAATCCGGCAGTTGGCTGGGCAGCACCCTGAAGAAATTCTTCCGCTGAAATTCAACCGCAACGCGCTTCGCACCCACGCCGCCTAGAATAAATCTCCAGTCGTTCCCTGCCCCTGCTTGGCGATGACCGCAGGCAGCCGTTGCGGCGCGGTGATGCGCAATTGTTTGTTCACGTTATACACGCCGAACACCACCGTGATCGCGCTCTCCGCCACGCCGAACTCCTGCGCCAGAAACGTCACCAGATGCGCCGTCGCTTTGCCGCGCACCGGATTTTCGGCGACATGAATCTCCAGCTGCTTGCCGATCACCTTGCCGATTTTGGTCTTGTTGGCGCGCGGACGACCGAGGATGTTCAACACCAGCGTGTCGCCTTCCCAATAACAGAATGAAGCCATACTCTTCTCTTAATCAAACTCAAATAATTTATCGGACCGTCATTCCCGCGAAAGCGGGAATCCAGCGGGTTTGTTCAACATGCTTTTAGGATTTGTTCTTGCTGCGCAAGAGATAATTTTTAGGCTGGATTCCCGCTTTCGCGGGAATGACAATCGCTAAAATTTTTCATACGGCATCAAATAGCGCCACTGCCCCACTGGCAATTTGGACATCGCCATGCGCCCGATGCGCAAGCGTTTCATTGCCAGCACCTGTAGCCCGACGCTGTTGCAAACATGCGCGATCTGGCCCGGCTGCACACCTTTCAGCGCAAAGCGCAAATGCGTTTCGTTCTGCCAACTGACCTTGACCGGCGGCAACGCTTTGCCGTTAAAACTCAGACCGTGATTGAGCAGCTTGATCCCGTCGGCGACCAGCTCGCCCGCCACCTGCACGGTATATTCCTGCTCAATGGTCGCCGCATCGTCGCTCAGCTTGCGTGACACGCGGTAGTCCTGCGTGAACACGGCCAGACCGCTGGCCTGCTTCTCCAGCGGCAGGCATTGCGTGAGGCGCAGGAAATGTTGCTTGAGAATACGAATGTGGGAATGGTCGTCGGGGGCGCGCGTATCGGAGCAAATCCGCTGCGGCACGGTATCAGCATTCATCTCCGCATCATGCGGCTGATGAAACAAAATCGTCACCGGCGCAAGCGGAACCAGCGTCGCATCGGGATGCAGCTCCACCTTCTGCTGCGCCACCATGAACTGCGGCTCTTCCACCACCACACCATCCACCGACACCCAACCGCCCGCGATATACAGCTCCGCCTCGCGGCGCGAGCAGGAGACCAAGGCGGCAAGACGTTTGGCGAGGCGAATGGGTTCGGTCATGGGAAGGGCTTCGGGTGAAAACAAGGTGCGCATTGTAATGGATGCAGCGATTTAATCCGTTCGTGGTGAGCTTGTCGAACCATGAACGGATTGAATCGGTGCTTTCACAACTCTCTGTGCGGGTGTGTTCCCCTGTAAAATCCGCACATGGACACCAAGCAAAAACCCGCAACCCGCCCCACCCTGGACGGCATCACCCTTGAGATGATCGTCACCCGACTCTCCGAGAGCATGGGCTGGGAAGCCATGGCCGAAGCCATCCCCATCCGCTGCTTCAGCCACGACCCCAGCATCAAATCCAGCTTGAAGTTTTTGCGCAGGACACCGTGGGCGCGGGCGAAGGTGGAGGAGTTGTATTTGCGGCGAGTAGAGCGCGCGTTGTAAATCTGCTAGGCTAGACGCAAGCGACAATCCGCAAAACGAGGTGCAAAATGAGGCTGTCATTAGAAGAAAAAAGCAGCATCGAATCAGTGTTGCGCGCGGCTGATCCGGCAGCAGTCGTCCGCCTGTTCGGTTCCAGAGCGGACGATTCCAAGCGCGGCGGCGATATTGATATTCTTTTCGAAACGACTCGCGCCATGCAACTGAAGGATAGGCTGCTGTTGCAATACCGTGTATCCGCCGCATGCGATGTCCAAGTTGATTTGCTGATAAAAACGCCGGAGGATGAAGAAACTCCGATTATCAAAATCGCAAGAAATGGAATCCTGTTATGAACGCGAATGAAAACGAAATGCTCAGAAGCAGCTTCGCCGCGTGCTCGGGAAGAATGAGCAGTCTCGTCTATTCCATCAACAAAACGCGCGAATTATTCCCGGTGACGCTCGCATCGTTAAGCCGATTGACCGAAGACAACAAAGAGTCGGTCGATGCCTTCGTGTTCCGTTACTCGCAATGCGTCTCCATGATGCAAGACCAGATATTCAAAGGCATTGCGCTCGCCGAGCAGGAAGACTTGAACGGCAAATCGAACCGGGACAAAACCCTGCTGATGGAAAAACTGGGCGCAATTAAATCGGCGGAAGAGTTCGGCACCGCCGCCGTATTGAGAAACAAATTCGCCCACCACTACCCCGAGCAAAGCCGCGAACAATTGGCCTAGCTCAATCTGCTATCCGAAGAAGCCGTGCTCGCAGTGGCCGTGTTCGATCACCTTGTGGAATATGCGGTGCGCAAAAACTTGATCGAAGAAATGGCGTGCGGCAAACACCTGGCAAAGATAGCGAATAGCCTCAGCACACAGTAACAATTCATACGCAACACGCACCTTGCTCGCAACGCCCTAAACACGGGCATCTCCATAAACTGCATAACGTAGATCGCCTATTGACGGGCGTTGCGGAGCAACTGGTTTTATTCCCTCTCCCGCTGGGAGATAACCAGCGACTTGGCTGACGATGTTGGTCAGCCTAGTCGAATGGCTAGTAGTTCCATCAGGGCTAGGGTGAGGGAACACTCTCTAATCTCCGTTCGTGCTGAGCATGTCGAAGCATGACCACCTGAGTCCGTTCGTCCTGAGCTTGTCGAAGGATGGGCGAAGCCCGCAGGTTTGAAAATTCAAAACCACCACCGCCGTTCGTGGTGAGCTTGTCGAACCACAAGTAGCTGTACGCACAGATTGCCGGGGGTTGCCCGGCGGCAAGTTCCTTTCTTTTGCTTCGCCAAAAGAAAGGAACCAAAGAAAAGGCGACCCCGGTGCGCCGCCGCTGCGCGGTCCCCTGCGTTGCTCGACTGGTCAGGCGGCTGCGGAACTCGCGCTACGCGCTCAGACAGTCCTCGCCGAAATCCCCTGACCAGCCTGCGCTACTCGGCGGCGCACAGGGGATTGAAAGTCAAAACCCAAAACCACAGCATGGGCACTTCGTGCCCATGCTGTTTGGCTGACAAGTCATATACCGCTGATGAAAGCAAAATTTCAAACATCACCTTGCCCGCAACGCCCTAGATACGGGCATCTCCATCAAGTGCATGATGCAGATCGCCTATTGACGGGCGTTTCCACGCGATTTTGTTTTTGAATTTGAATGTGTAAGGAGTTTATTTTTATTCGCGACAGCTGGAGTAAAGCGGCGAACTTTGATTGTTTTCAGTAAGCCATTTCTCATAACCCTTAATCAATGGTCCCGCCACATTTATGGAATATTCAACCCCGAATATTGCTAAGACAAAGTAACACTCTCTCTCGTTTGTAAGAAGAAAATCAAATTCGTGAATCAGCTGATACTCTTTTCCATCTTCGAAAACATGGCATTTGTTTCTCGTATAAATAACCCGTTGCGAGTAAGGCCAGCTCTTAGCTCCTTTTCCAAAACGGGCGTAATCTCGGATTAGATTAATTTGCTCGTCATCAATCATTTCATTGAGATTCTTTGTGTTATGCATCAGTCTATATGCCAATGCTTCAACTGCTACTTTTGCCAAGAATCGCCCCATAATTCCGAGTGGCGGCTGATCTTGGCAAACGGGAATGTAAAGCGCACCTTCCCCATTTGATTTGGTATGCCTTTTTACCAAATCAAAATCCTGCTCATTTGGAACGATGATAGACATAGCGCCATCTTCAGTATCTGGAGATATAGCCAGTTGTATCGGGTGCGGGCCTGGAGTAAGGAGCGCTGGAACTTGAGTGGCACGTCCTCGCTTTGACAATACAAATTGTTCGCTACGAAGAGTACGAAAATACAGTGAATTAAGTAGAGGGCCTTCTACCTTTCTGGAGAAGTAGTTGTTGCAAGCATCACAAACAAAACCAACCGGAAGAATATGCTTTGTATTACCCAGTGATTCTGGAATTATATGTTCAACAGAATTGCTTTCTGCTGAATTGGATTTACAGAAAATGCATCTCATTTTGGATTCAAATTCATCAGTATCAAATTGTCGGGGCTATGTAATATACGCTCAGAAGCTATGAAATATTACCTAGCAGCCTGGGCACGAAGTACCCAGGCTGTGTTTTTTGTTTTTGACTTTCTCTCCCCTGTGCGCCGCCGAGTAGCGCAGGCTGGTCAGGGGATTTCGGCGAGGACTGTCTGAGCGTAGCGAGTTCCGCAGCCGCCTGACCAGTCGAGCAACGCAGGGTACCGCGCAGCGGCGGCGCACCGGGGTCGCCTTCTTTTTGGTCACTTTTTCTTGGCGAAGCAAGAAAAAGTGACTTGCCGCCGGGCAACCCCCGGCAATCTGTGCGCACAGCTACTTGTGGTTCGACATGCTCACCACGAACGGGAAAAAGATGAGTGGTAATTGAAGAGTGTTCCCTCACCCTAACCCTCTCCCGGCGGGAGAGGGAACCAAGCGCGAAGCGCCAATTAATTAATGCGCCTCATCCCAATTCCCTCCCTCACCCAACCCCACCTCCAGCGGCACTTTCAACTCCGCCACGCCGCACATCAGCTCACGCACTTTTTCCTTCACGCGTGAAAGTTCAGCATCGGGCACTTCGAGTATCAGTTCATCGTGGACTTGCATGATGAGTTTGGTTTGCAGCTTTTCTTTTTCCAGCCAGTCCTGCACGGCGATCATTGCCAGCTTGATTAAATCGGCGGCGGTGCCTTGCATGGGGGCGTTGATGGCGGCGCGTTCGGCGGCTTGTCGGCGCATGCCGTTCGCGCCGTTGATTTCGGGCAGCCACAATCGTCTGCCGAACCAGGTTTCGACGAAGCCTTGTGCTTTGGCTTGTTCGCGCGTGTTGTCCATGTAGCGTTTCACGCCGGGGTAGCGCGCGAAGTAGAGGTCGATGTATTGCTTGGCGGCGCTGTTTTCGATGTTGAGCTGGCTGGCCAAACCAAACGCGGACATGCCGTAGATCAAACCGAAGTTGATGACCTTGGCATAGCGGCGTTGCTCGCTGCTTACGCCGTCCAGCGGCACGCCGAACACTTCGGCGGCGGTGGCGCGGTGGATGTCTTCGCCTGCTGCAAACGCTTTCAACAAACCTTCGTCGCCGGACAAATGCGCCATGATGCGCAGTTCGATTTGCGAATAGTCGGCGGAGACGATGCGCGAACCCGCTGGCGCGATGAAGGCTTCGCGGATGCGGCGGCCTTCCGGTGTGCGGATGGGGATGTTCTGCAAGTTGGGATCGCTGGAGGCCAAGCGCCCGGTGACCGCCACGGCTTGCGAGTAGCTGGTGTGCACCCGCTTCGTGTCGCGGTTCACCATCAGCGGCAGTTTGTCGGTGTAGGTGGATTTGAGTTTTGACATGCTGCGATGTTCGAGCAGAATTTAGATCGGAAGAGCGTCGTGTAGGGAAAGAGTGTAGATCTCGGTGGTCGCCGTATCATTAAAAAAAAA
>FZPU01000114.1_pt1 | contig 18195 bp, 14 predicted proteins | sample 1534781 | NCBI WGS metagenome assembly FZPU01 (sample SAMEA104161949, study PRJEB21768) | metagenome | isolation source: underground water
TTTTTTTTTAATGATACGGCGACCACCGAGATCTACACTCTTTCCCTACACGACGCTCTTCCGATCTGAACTGGAAGTGCTGGCCGAAGCGCCGCGCGAAAAAATCGACACCATCCTGCTGATCCATCCGCACGTGTTGAACGACTTCCTCGACTACAACGATTTTCTGGCGGTGGTCGATGCCGCGCTGGAGGATGTTGATCTGGCGGGCGAGTTACAGGTCGCCTCCATGCATCCGCGCTACCAGTTCGCCGACACCGAGTTCGACGACATCACCAACTACACCAACCGCTCGCCCTATCCCACGCTGCACTTGATCCGCGAAGCCAGCATCGACGAAGCCGTCGCCGCATTCCCCGAAGCGGAAATGATTTTCGAAAAGAACATGGAAACCATGCGCAAGCTGGGGCATGAAGGGTGGAATGCGCTGGGCTTGGCAGTCAAGTAGGGCGCAATAACCAACGGGCATTGCGCCGTTGAGTCGCTGATATTTGGCGCAATGCGCTACGCTTATTGCGCCCTACCGAATTGAAATGACGGTATCCTTGCTCCCATGGACACCAACACCGACCACTCGTTTTTTTCACTCACTCCAGACTGCGTACTGAACGCGCTGGAGAGCATCGGCCTGCGTTGCGATGGTCGCCTGCTGGCGCTGAACAGTTACGAGAACCGCGTGTATCAAGTTGGTATCGAAGACAGTACGCCGCTGGTGGCGAAGTTCTATCGCCCGGCACGCTGGACGGATGCGGCCATTCTTGAAGAACACGCCTTCGTGCAAGAACTGGTCGAGCGCGAGATACCCGTCGTTCCTGCCTTGGCGGTCGATGGCACAACTTTGCATCTGTTTGACGGCTTCCGCTTTTCAATTTTTCCCAAGCACGGCGGACGCGCGCCCGAGCTGGAAAACCGCGACACGCTGGAATGGCTGGGGCGTTTTCTCGGACGCATTCACGCGGTCGGCGCGATCAAGAATTATCAGCACCGCCCCACGCTCAACATCGAAACTTTCGGCATCGAGCCGCGCGCCTTTTTGCTGGCGAATAATTTCATTCCGCCAGACATAGACGCGGCTTATCGCAGCGTGGTGCAACAGGCGCTGGATGGCGTGTCCCATTGTTTCGAGCGCGCCGGTGATGTGAAAAATCTGCGCCTGCACGGCGATTGCCACGCGGGCAATATTTTGTGGACGGACGACGGCCCGCACTTCGTCGATTTTGACGATAGCCGCATGGGGCCGGCGGTGCAGGATTTGTGGATGTTGCTTTCCGGCGAGCGCGAAGACCGCGTGCGCCAGATGGGCGACGTGCTGGCGGGTTACGAAGATTTTTGCGAGTTCGACCCGCGCGAGTTACATCTGATCGAAGCCTTGCGCACGCTGCGGCTGATTCACTATGCCGCCTGGCTCGCGCGGCGCTGGGACGATGCCGCGTTCAAACACGCCTTCCCGTGGTTCAACACGCAAATTTATTGGCAGAACCGCATCCTCGAATTGCGCGAACAGATCGCGCTGATGGAAGAGCCGCCGCTGTGGCAAAACTAACCCTCATCCCCAGCCCTTCCCCCGGAGGGGGAAGGGAGTTAGTCCCCTCTCCCTCCGGGAGAGGGCTAGGGTGAGGGAATACTTGCAAAATACATATGAAGCTCAATTCAAATCTCTGCCCCTGCGGCAGCCACAAAAATCTCGCCGACTGTTGCGCCGCTTACATCAACGGCGAGCAAATAGCACCCACCGCCGAAGCCCTCATGCGCTCGCGCTACACCGCATACACTTTGCTCGCCGAAGAATATTTGCTGGCTACCTGGCATCCCTCCACCCGCCCGAGCGCATTGGGCTTGGCGCAAGAAGCGCCCACCAAATGGCTGGGACTTGAAGTGAAAAACCACCGGCAACAAGATGCCGATCACGCCACCGTCGAATTCGTCGCGCGCTACAAAGTGAATGGCCGCGCGTTTCGGCTGCACGAAGTCAGCCGCTTCGTGCGCGAAGCGGGACGCTGGTTTTATGTGGACGGCGAGATTGCTTGAGGATTTGGAAGCTGTGATTTTCTAATGTGGCACATGCAAACCCAGCGCGACCACTGCGCCAACACCGAAGCCATACGGAATATGCGAAAGCGTGCTGGCGAGCAAAGCATTCGATCCCTGCGGCCCTCTGCATCCGCATAGCCCCCAGCCGAATGAAGGCAGCAGAATAAGCCAGGGCAGCAACGACGTGGACAGCCCGAATAGCATTCCGGCGAGCAGATGGTTATCCGCGAGCGCAAAACCCGCCGCATGAAAAAACAGCGGATAAAGCAAGGCAACTCCGCCTCCGCCGATCACCAGATGAAATGCCCAGCCCATTTTTATTTCATTGGGGCGGGCAGGGGAGTTGAGAATGTTGGCGTGGGTGAATTGACCGCGCAGCAAGCCTATGAACCAGCGACCAACCAGCGCGACGCTGACTCCGCTGCGAATGCCGCGCCTGGCCGCCAGCGTTTCCGTGATGTCCATCAACACCGCGCCGACAAGCCCGCCCAAAAAAGCCCACGCAAAAATTTCCATCACTTCGCGCGCCTTGCTTCACGCTGCTGAACAAAGCCCGCGATGAATTCCGGGCTGGGGCGGAGTTCGCCGAGTTGCCAATTCACTGGCTCTTCTTCCTCGATTTGTATCCACACCATTTTGCGAAATTCGGGATTGCCGCCGCCTTCGGTTTCAATCAGCAGTTCGGTAAATTTTTCCATCAGGTATTTCTTTTGTTCATCGGACAACAGGCCTTTGACTGTGCGCAAATTCAGGAACGGCATTCATTTCTCCTTTAGGGTAACTCTATAAATTCGTCACACCGGCGAAGGCCGGTGTCCAGCAAAATGAAGGAACAGTGCAACGCACTGACATAAAAGCATGTTAGTTAAAACCGCTGGATTCCGGCCTTCGCCGGAATGACGGAATTTGAATTTTTAGAAATGCCCTTTAACTATTTCGATGCAACGCCGACGACAGGTCGGCGGAACACCACCAGCTTGGCGGTCATGAGTTGCACCACTTCGCCGCGCTGGTTGTGGGTTTTGCTGAGGATGGTGACGATGCCGCGCTCGGGGCGCGAGCGCGATGCTGCGATTTTTTGTATTTCGCTTTCAACGCTCAGCGTATCGCCGGGGCGCGTCGGTATCGGCCAGCTGATTTCGCAGCCCGCGCCGATCACGCCGCCCGCCATGGGCGCGCCGCTGGTCACCAGCAGGCGCATGGTGATTGACGCGGTGTGCCATCCGCTGGCAGCCAGCCCGCCGAACAAACTGTCGCGCGCAGCCTCCTCGTCCAGATGAAACGGTTGTGGATCGAACTGCGCCGCGAAAGCCTTGATCTGCGCTTCGTCCAGCGTGTGACTATCGCTGCCGAATTTTTGTCCGACTTGAATATCGTCGAGATAAAACTGTTCACGATGCGTTTTGTTGGTCACGAATATCTCCCGTGTGGAATTGGTTTTGTAGGTCGGGCTTTAGCCCGACTTGTCGGGTTGAAACCCGACCTACAAGGGGCGCACTAACCGACAAATTTCTTGAACAACACAATCGCGTTGTGTCCGCCGAAACCGAAGGTGTTGCTCATGGCGATGTTTACTTTTCGCGGCACGGCTTTGTCCGGAGTCAGGTTGAAATCTGGCGGCACACCGGCATCAGGCTGATGGAGGTTGATCGTCGGCGGCACGAGGTTGTGTTGCAGCGCATTGACGCAGGCGATGGCTTCCACCGCACCGGCAGCGCCCAGCAGATGTCCGGTCATGGATTTCGTGGCGCTGATATTCATCCGGCGCACATGCTCGCCAAATACGGCCTGGATCGCTTTCAGTTCGTTCAAGTCGCCATCGGGAGTCGAGGTTGCATGCGTGTTGATGTAATCCACTTCATCGCAACGGATGGCGGCATCTTTCAGCGCGCGGTTCAAAGCGAGGCGCACGCCCAATCCTTCGGGGTGCGTGGCGGTCAGGTGATAGGCATCCGCCGACATACCGGCACCGATAATCTCGGCCACAATAATTGCGCCGCGCCGTTGTGCGTGTTCCAGCGATTCGAGCACCAGCGCGCCCGCACCCTCGCCCATCACGAAGCCGTCCCGTTCCGCGTCATAGGGGCGCGAAGCCGACTGCGGGTCATCGTTGCGCGTCGAGAGCGCTTTCATGGCGTTGAAGCCTCCGATGCCGCCCATGGTGATGGCGGCTTCCGAGCCGCCCGCGATCATCACCTCCGCTTTACCCCAGCGGATGTAATTGAAGGCATCCATGATGCATGTGTTGGAAGTCGCGCAGGCTGAAACGGCGGTGTAGTTGATGCCGCGAAATCCGTAGCGCATGGCGAGCCAGCCCGAGGTGCTGTCGATCAGCGTTTTCGGAATGAAGAACGGGTTGAAACGCGGCGTGCCGTCGCCTTTGCCGAACTCAATCATCTGCTCTTCAAAAGTGCGCATGCCGCCTATGCCTGTGCCCCAGATGATGCCCACCTCATCGCGCTCGACATCGCTGGCGAGCAGGCCGGACGACTTCAATGCTTCATCCGTCGCGGCAATGGCGTAATGCGTCACCGGATCGGTTTTGCGCGCTTCTTTGCGTTCCAGATATTGTTCCGCATCAAACTCTTTTACCTCGCAGGCGAAGCGTGTCTTGAATTTTGATGCATCGAAATGCGTGATAGCCCCCGCGCCGCTACGTCCGGCAACCAAATTAGCCCAGAAGGTTTTCACATCATTGCCAAGCGGAGTGATCGCGCCCATGCCGGTGATAACGACTCGTCTCATTTTTTCTCCTTGCGTCTGGAAGTTGATTTTTGCGGTATGCAGATGTCTTTGACCATCTGATCGGCAATGCGCGGGAACTCCTGTTTGCCCAGTATTCGCGCCATGTGCAGCGATGCCGCCATATTGGTGGCGATCAGCATCGCCCTCGTGCGCGGCGTGCCGTCGAAGGTGAACACGCCGGAGGCTTTACCGTCGCGCAGCAAAGCGGCCAGCCAGACAATAATCTCGCGCACCAGCAGTTGAACTTCGGCGCGGGTTTCCTCGCCGAAGGTGTAGAAATCGGCACCGGCAGCGCCCATCAGGCAAATTTTGTCTGTGGCGGCATTCTCTGAAAATATCCGCACAAATTGATGCAGCCGCTTTTGCAAATCGGGTTCGTGCGCGGCATGCTCCGCAAAAGCGTGAAATGTTTCGCGCGAGCGGCTGATGATGGACTGCGCCAGCGCGTCTTTGGTTGGGAAGTGGTAATGCACCGCAGCGGGTCTGAGCTTCAGTGCATCGGCGAGGTGGTAATAGCTGAAGGCGTTAAACCCCTGCGTGCGCATGAGCTCTTCGCCCAGCCGTAAAATTTCGTCGCGTGTCGTCATGCGGCAAATATACTGACTAGTTAGTAAGTGGTCAATATTTTGTTGCGGAGAGGCGCTACGCTGTTTTTGTAGGTGCGAATTCATTCGCACGCTCAACGCGTTATGTGCGAATAAATTCGCACCTACAAACCCATCAACTGCGGTTATATTTTTGGTTTATTTCGTTGCGATTGCCGTCGCCAGTCCGCGATACAACTGGCCGGGAGACACCGGTTTGTGCAGCAGCGCAATGCCGCTGGCCTGGGTTTCGCGCAGCCGGTCCGGTGCGGTGTCGCCGGTGAGCAGCAGCGCGGGCAGGGTATCCCCTAGCAGTTTTCGCATGGCGGCGATGGCCTCCAGCCCGGTGCGCTGTTCGCGCAGGCGGTAATCGCTGATGACCACGTCCGGCGCGTGGATGCGCGCCAGCGCGAGCGCTTCTTCGATGGATTCCGCCGTCTCGCATTGGCAGCCCCAGTTGCGCAACAGGTGGTGCATGCCGATGCGCACGGCTTCGTCGTCGTCGATCACCAGCACGCGCGCGCTGAGCGTCTGAATCTTGTGCAACGCCTGCCCGTGCGCCGCTGCGGGCGCTTCACCGGCAATAGGTAGTGTCAACCGGAACACGCTGCCGCGTTGCGGTGTGGAAAACAGCGTCAGTTCATGGCCCAGCGTTCGCGCCAGACCGTCCGCGATGGACAACCCCAAACCCAAGCCTTTTTGCCGGTCGCGTTCGGGATTGCCCAGTTGGTGAAATTCTCTAAACACTTCCTGCTGATGTTCTGGAGTGATGCCGATGCCTGTGTCCCAGACTTCCAATACGGCATGCTCGCCGCGCTTGCGGCAAGTGACCAGCAGGCCGCCGCGCACGGTGTAGCGGATCGCGTTGGAAACCAGATTGCGCAAAATCAGCTCCACCAGCATCGGGTCCGATTGCACCGCCAGCGCGGTCTCGCGCGAGCGGTAGGCCAGACCTTTGGCATCGGCCTGCTGCTCGAATTCGCGTTCGATTTTGTTGAGCAAAGGCTGCATGTAAAACGCCTGCACGTTAGGTTTGATGACCCCCGCTTCGATGCGCGAAAAATCGAGCAGGGTATTGAGCATTTCTACCGAGGAGCGGGAGGCGGCGTTGGCGTTGGCGAGTACCTCGCGCTGGTATGCGTTGAGTTCGGTGCGCGCCAGCACTCCCAGAAACAAACCCTGCGCGTGGATGGGCTGACGCAGGTCGTGGCTGGCGGCGGCGAGAAATCTGGACTTGGCGAGGTTGGCGGACTCGGCCTGCTGCTTCGCTGCAACGAGATCGTCTTGCATGCGTTTGCGCGCGGTAATGTTGGTGATGAAACCGTGCCACAGCACACAGCCATCCTCTTCCCGTTGCGGCAGCGCGTTGCCGAACATCCAGTGCACTGTGCCGTCGGCAAACTTCACGCGGAATTCCTGTTGCCACGGCGACAGCGCTTTCGCCGATTGGCGGATGTGGGCAATCACCGCCGGATAATCGTCCGGGTGAATAATGGAAATGGCTTTGCTGGCATCCTCGCGCACCTCGTCCGGGCTCACCTGAAATATTTCCTGAATGGCTTCGCTGGCGAAAGGAATGCTGAAATGTTCATCGGGGTGCAAACGAAACTGGAAGACCACGCCCGGCACTTGCCCGGCGATTTTTTGCAGGCGGTTCAGCGATTCGATCTGCGCATCTTCCAACTGTTTGCGGCGCGCGGCGGCGAGAACGAGAAAGATCACCACCACCAGCGAGAACAAAAAGATCAGCGCATAAATCGCCACATTGCGTTTCCACACCGCCAGCACTTCGCTCTGCTGCCGCGAAAGAATCAGCCCGAGACCGCTGTCGCCCACGTCCCGCACCAGAAACAGGCGGGGCTTGCCGTCAATGGCGGAAGGGCCGATGTGGCGCGTCACTTGCACGCCGGAGTTGAGATGTTCGCGGAATACCGTGCTCGCCGCAACGATATTGGTGCCGAAATATTTCTCCGGCTCACTGTGGCGATAGAGCAGATCGCCGTCGCGATTGAAGATGACGGACATACTGGCGGAGTCGTCCGGGTAGATGGTTTGCAAGACCCGGGGGAAGAACGAAAAACCGGTGGTGATGCCCACGATGCCGATGAATTTGTGTCGGGCATCGACGATGGGCAAGCTGAGCACCACCTTCGCGGCACCGGGAAAATATTTGTCGGGACGCGAGATGAACAGTTTCGGTTTCTGCGCCTGGTCGCGCGGCACGGCAAAGAAGGGATCGCGCGAAACGTCCTGACCAACCAACGCCGCATCGGTGGAGCTTTGGATGCGCCCGGCGGCATCGGACACGAATAGCGTGCCGGTTTCTGGAATATCTTTCCAGTGGCGGCCAAGCTCCACGGCAAATGCACTGCCGCCAAGCCGGCGGTTGCGCAGCCGTTCCGAGGCAAGATGCTTCAGCAGGTGTTCGATATTGTCCAAGGCTTCGGCAACCTGCGCGTCGGCATTGCGCGCGTGCGCTTCGAGCAGGCGATACTCCGATTCCTGCGTCTGCCGGTATTCGTCATCGGCCACCCAGATGAGGGTGAGGCCGACGATCAGCAGCGCGGCAATGGCAATGATGCCGGTGTCGCGGAACAGATGTCTGCGGATGCCGGCGGAACGGGCGGATAGTAGCTGTGGCTTGGTCATTGCATCAGAGTATGGAATCCGGCTTTACGGGCGGTTGCGCAGTATCGAGCACCATGACCAAGCCGCGATACAACTGCTCGGGCGATACGGGTTTGTGCAGCAGCGGAATGCCTCGGGTTTGAGCTTCGCGCAACCGGTCCGGCGCGGTATCGCCGGTAATCAGCAGCGCGGGCAGACTTTCTCCCAACAACGAGCGCAAGGCGGCGATGGCTTCCAGCCCGGTGCTCTGCGCGCGCAAACGATAATCGCTGATAACCGCGTCGGGTGCATGCGCGCGCGCCAGCGCGAGTGCTTCTTCTATGGTTTCTGCCGCATCGCATTCGCAACCCCAATCGCGCAGCAGATGCTGCATTCCGGCGCGCACCGCTTCATCGTCTTCCACGATCAGAACCCGCGCATTCAGCGTCTGGGTTTTGTGCAGTTCCAGCCCGTGCTCATGCGCCGGGATGATGTCGGCGACGGGTAATGTCAGGCGAAACACGCTGCCGCGTTGCGGTTTGGAAAACAGACTCAGGTCATGTCCGAGCGTGCGCGCCAGCCCGTCCGCGATAGCCAGTCCCAAGCCCATTCCCTTGCGTCTATCCCGTTCGGGATTGTTCAATTGATGGAATTCGAGGAACACCACTTTTTGATGTTCGGATGAAATCCCGATACCCGTATCCCAGACTTCCAGCGCCGCCTGATTGCCCCGCTTGCGGCAAACAACCAGCACTCCGCCGCGCTCGGTGTAGCGGATCGCGTTGGAAACCAGATTGCGCAAAATCAACTCCACCATCATCGGGTCCGAGTGCACCACCAGATTCGTTTCACGCGAGCGGTAGGACAGCCCTTTGGCATCGGCCTGCTGTTCGAATTCGCGCTCGATCTTGTTGAGCAGCGGCTGCATGTGGAACGCCCTCACATGGGGTTCGATCGCGCCCGCTTCGATGCGCGAAAAATCGAGCAGGGCGTTAATCATTTCAGCGGTGGCATCGCAGGCGGCGCGCACATGGCCGAGCAGCTTGTGTTGGCGCTTGCCCAGCTCCGTGTGCGAAAGCACGTCGAGGAACAAGCCCTGGGCGTGGATTGGCTGGCGCAGATCGTGGCCTGCCGCCGCGAGAAAACGGGTCTGCGCCAATCCCTTGCGTTTGAGTTCCGTTCGGTAATCGTTCAGTTCGGTGATGTCGCGTCCCACGGCGAGCACGGTGCGGACCGCGCCGGAAGAATCGAATTCCGGTGTCAGGCGGATATGGGTGCAAATTTCCCGGTTGTCTTTGCCATTCCATTTCAGCTCGAACAGGGTGTTGCTGCCGGATGCAAATACTTCCCTGATCTTTGCTTCATAGATGTCGGCATTCGACCCGCCCGGATATTCCTTGGGCGTTGTGCCCAACAACGCCGCCGCCCCTCCTTCGGCCAGCTCAGCGAAAGCCGGGTTGACAAAGATGCGGCGGCAATCGCGGTCATAACGCGAGATGGTGTCCGGGGAGTTTTCGATCAGGGTGCGCGATTCTCTTTCGCTGGCTGCAAGCGCCGCCGTTCTTTCGGCAATCTTCTGTTCGAGCGAAGCGTTGATTTCGTTGATCTGGCGAATTTTCTGGTTGACCGCGTTATCCATCGCAATAAAACTCTGCGCCAGATTTCCCAGTTCGTCGTGGCGCATTTTTTCGTTTTCCAACTGGCTCAATTCGCCGCGCTGTGCGCCGTCCTGCCGGTCGCTGGCGACACCGCGAAAGAGCTTGCTGAGCACGGTGAGCGGACGCGAAATGGAATTGGCGAAATACCAGGCAAACGGAAAAATGAACAGCAAACCGGCCGCCGCGATCAGGCTCAGTATCAGCATCATTTCCCGAATATTGGTTCGGACAACATCCTTGGAATGCAGCGCTGCAACGGTGCCGACGAGCTGCGAACCGGTGTAGAGCGGAATCAGGCTCTGGTAAAAATCCTCCCCTTCGACCGTGGTCTCGTTAAACAAAGTGGTTGCCGGAGTCGATACGGCAATCGCATCCGGCGGCAAAGCGCCGCGCCCGGTATCGGGGCGCGTTGCCGCGACACCGCTACAGCAATTTGGCCCGGTGATGATATTGATCCTGGCATCAGTCATTCGACTCATGTGCTCAACGAAGTCCCGGTCTAGCGGTTGCACCATCATGACCAGCCCCAGCTGCTTGATTTCGGGATTGCCCGTGTCCGGGTCGAAAGCCGCGCCAATGATGGGCACATGGCTTTCTATAGACAGCTCGCCGTCAACGATGGTGTAGCGAACAGTTTCGCGTTGCGGCAGTTGCGCGCCGAAATTAAAGCCGATCCCGGTGACGGATTTTTCCTGGTGCAGGTTTTTGCGGGTGATCTCTTCGCCCGCCCGTAAAGTGGCAACCCGAAACACGGGCGCGGGGCGGTGCTCGACAAAACCGAGCCGCGTGGCGCTGCCGTCAAACAGGGCAAAAGAGACCAGATTGCCCGAGGCATCGTAGATGAAGATGCTGGACGCTTTCGCGACGGCACCGATTCTCTGGGTATCTTTTGCCAGTTGCTGATAGGTGACAAGCAGCGTTTCGCGGTCGATGCCGGAGCGCGCATATTGCGCCAGATACCAGAGGGTTGAGCCCAGGTTCTTCTGGGTCGCCAATTGGCGCGAAGCGCCCAGCAGATTTTGCTGGCGGTCGTCAAGATGGTCACGGATGATGATGGAGGCTCTGCTCAACAGCGCCTGCGACTGTGCCAGATATTGCCGGTTGATTACCCACGACACCGCCAGCATGAAAGCCAGCGCCAGCAGCAGACTGATGGCGACCGCACTCAGCAGCAGCTTGTTTCTCAACCGCGTTATTTTCACGATTGAACTGCCTTGTTCGCGGCGGTCTGCCAGTCATTGCGCATTTATTTTTCCACTCCGGGCGTGTAAGAAAGCAGGGTCGAATATTTTTTGGGGGCGGTGGAAATATCGTAGTCGTAAGTGGTGTAGTTGCTCCTATCCACCATGCCCAGTTTAATCAGGATGGTATGGGGCAACTCCTGAATTCTTCCCTCAAGAAAATCGACGGTGGCATTGATCGCAAGCCGCGCCTGACTGACCGCTTTATCGTCGGTCGCGGCCACGATCTCGCCCTTGCGGATATTGTCGATAATCTCGCGCGTGATGCCGTAGGCGACGATCTTGATTTTCTTGTGTAGTCCCGCCGCTTTGACCGGCAATATCGCCGCCGGCGCGCAGCCGGTGCAACCGAGAATGTAGTCCAGCCGCTTCCCGTGTTTGATGAGGATTTGCTCTGCCAGCAGCGATTGCCCGATCAGGTCGCTGTCGCCGTATTTGATGTCGAGAATGTTCACCTTGATGGCGGCGTTTGCTGCGGCCTCGCGCGTGCCTTTGACTTCGCCCTGCACCCAGCCCGCGTCGGCGGGGCCGGGCAGCAGCGCGATGTTGATCTGCTTCAACCCGCGCCGCTGCGCATCGCGTATCACCCATTCCGTGGTGTCCGTGCCCATGCCGACCAGCGACGAGGTCATCTTGATCGTCAAGTCATCGCTGGTGCTGTCGTTGGCCAGCTCGAACACGGGGATGCCCAGTTTTCGGGCTTTGGCGATGGACGAATTGTTGGCGGTCTGGCTGATCGGCGAAATCACGATGGCATCGTATTTCGCGGCGATGGCTTCGTCCATTTTGCGCAGTTGGCCGACCAAGTCGTCGTAGCCGTCCGCCGGCAATATATCGACCGCCACGCCCAGGCGTTTGGCTTCGCTAATCAAGCCGTAAGTGCAGTCCACCCAGTAGGGATCCTTGATGTGGGGAAACAGGAAAGCGATGCGCCACGGCTTGTGTGCGCGCCCGGCCATGGGGTAGAAACCGTCCACCACCCGCCCGCCGGACAACGCGTCATCCGCCGAGCCGTGGGCTTTTAGTGGCGGATATATGAAAAAGACCGGGATGGGCGCGAATTCACCCGCAGCGGGCGCTGCTGCGGAGTCTGCCGAGGCGGCGGAAAACACCGTGCTGGACATCAATAGGTAAATGAATATGAGCCGGGTCATGGAATCGCAGGTTGGTTGGGAAAAATATTTTCGCTTAATACCCGGCAGCTGCGCAGACTTCTTCGATGCGGTTTGCGTTCGCAGCTTGTATTTTTGTTTGCAGCGCCTTCACCAAGCCATGATACAACTGGTCGGGCGAAACGGGTTTATGCAGCAGCGGAATGCCGCCGGCCTGCGCTTCGCGCAACCGGTTCGGCGCGGTGTCGCCGGTAATCAGCAGCGCGGGCAGACTGTCGCCCAACACTTTGCGCAAAGCGGCGATGGCCTCCAATCCGGTACTTTGTTCGCGCAGGCGATAATCGCTGATAACCGCATCGGGCTTGAGCGTGCGCGCCACTTCGAGCGCCTCTTCGATGGAATCCACCGCCTCGCACTCGCAGCCCCAATCGCGCAGCAGATGCAGCATCCCCGCGCGCACGGCTGCGTCGTCTTCCACCACCAACACGCGGGCTTGGAGCGTCTGCATTTTGAGTCGTTCCACTCCCCGTTCTTCGACCGGAAGCATGCTGGCGATGGGTATTAACAGGCGGAATACGCTGCCGCGTTGCGGCGTGGAAATCAAAGACAGTTTGTGGTCGAGCCTGCGCGCCAGCCCGTTGACAATGGCCAGCCCCAGCCCCAATCCTTTGCGCCTGTCGCGTTCGGGATTGCCCAGCTGGTGGAACTCCCGAAACACCTCGCGTTGTTGCGATGAAGCGATGCCGATGCCCGTGTCCCTGACTTCCAGCAGCGCATGAACGCCGCGCTTGCGACAAGTCACCAGCAACCCGCCGCGCGCGGTGTAGCGGATCGCGTTGGACACCAGATTGCGCAAAATCATCTCGATCAAGGCCGGATCGGAATCAACCACCAGTTCCGTTTCGCGCGAGCGGTAGGCCAGGCCTTTGGCATCGGCCTGCTGCTCGAATTCGCGTTCGATTTTGTTGAGCAGCGGCTGCATGCGGAATGCCCGCATTTGCGGTTCGATCACTCCGGCCTCGATGCGCGAAAAATCGAGCAGGGTGTTGAGCATTTCGGCGGAAGCATCGCTGGCGGCACACACATGGCCGAGCAATTTGCGTTGGCGGTTGCTCAGTTCGGTGTGCGACAGCACGTCGAGGAACAAGCCTTGCGCGTGGATAGGCTGGCGTAAATCGTGGCTGGCGGCGGCGAGGAATTTGGACTTGGCGGCATAGGCTTCTTCGGCTTCGCACCGCGCCTGTTCGGCAATGGCTTTTTCCGCGAGCAATTGCACCACCAGCTCGCTTTTATCGAAGCGCAACTCGATCGCTGTGCGCGCGGCGATGGCGCTGTTGCGCGCCTGACCGATCAGGGTGGCGATATAAAAAATTCCGGCCACGCCCAATGCGTTGTAAGCCGGGTCGCCCAGCAGCCAGACTTTCGAGGCCATGGCGCTCAATTCGGCGACGGCAAACACGATGAACACTGGCAGCACCGGCGACAGCAGCGACATGGAGCTGCCCGCAATGCCCGCGATCACCGACACCACCAGAATGCTGCCCGCCACGCCGGAAGTATCCAGCGTGGCCCACGCCAGCGCTCCCCACAGTACGCCATCCAGCGCATGCAGAAAAATCAGCGCCCAAACCAGACGGCGCGTCTGGCCGAACAAAATCTCGGAGGCAAGGTAGTAACGCGCATGCAGGTAACAGACCAGCTTGGACAGAATCACCGCCGCGCACCAGATGAGCAAGGCGACCGTGTTGCTGTCGTTGGACAACACCCACACCATCAGCAACGCCAGCAGAAAGGCGGGAATGACCGAGCTGCCCACATTGCCCAGCAGCAGCCGCAACTGTTCAGCCAGAATGCGGCTCTCGGCCAGGTGTAACGGATTGCTATTCAAATCAAGCCGCCTCTAAAAATTCAAAGTTCTAAGCAAGACAAGGCGCGAGCAAAAAATTGCGACGCAGCATATGTCGGATATGTAAGGAGTAATTTTTTGCGAGCAACGCCGTATTGCGACGAAATTTGGATTTTTAGAGGCGGCATTCAGCCGATCAAACCCTGGCGGCGCGCCGCGAACACCGCTTCGGCGCGGCTGGACACTTGGAGATATTCCAGAATGTCCTGCACATGTCTGCGCACGGTGTTGTCCGATAGCTCCAGTTGGCGGGCGATGAGTTTGTTCGACAGTCCCTGATGCAACAGGTTGAGCACTTCGCATTGGCGCGGTGTCAGCCGTCGCTGGGCGGTGCGGCTGGCTTCCGGCGACATCCCGGAAAATTTCCCGGAGAAGTGGCCGCGCAATACCAGATTGATGGCTTCGATAATTTTTTCTGCCGTCTCGGCTTTGGAAATAAAGCCTGCCGCGCCGCGCGCCAGCGCCGTGTCCACGGTTTCCGGTTCGTCCTGGGAAGACAGCATCAGAATGGGAACCAGCGGCCATTTGCGCTGTAACAGCGCAATACATTCCAGGCCGTTGAGGCCGTTCAAATGAATGTCCAGCAATACCACATCCAGATTGTCCGGCGCGCTGCCTGTCGCTTCATCCAGCGAGGCGGCCTCGAATATTTCCGAGCCGGGTTTTCCGGCTTCCAGCACCAGGCGCAGCCCGGTACGGAACATGGCGTGGTCGTCTATCAATAAAATTCGGGTAGGTGTCATGGCGGGCAATTAAACCAGTTAAGCCACGAATTTCCAAGGGAATCCATCTGGTCTTTATAGACCATTTTGTTCTTGCGGGATGTTGGTTAGAGTGCGATTTATATGAAATTTGCATAAAACCGGATTGGTCGATTCGAGCGGTATTCGATGAACGACAAGTCCTATCGTATGTTTCGAGGCTGACATTTATCTTTCGGAGGTTTATATGTCTAACGAGGAAGTATTCTTCAAGTGGTTGCCGGATTACAGTGTGCACATCCAGGTGATAGACGACCAGCACAAGGAATTGGTCAACATTCTCAACCGCCTGTTCATCGCAGTGTCCAAGCGCGAAGGCGACAACGCCATCGCCGGCATACTCGATGCGCTGATGTGCTATACCCAGACCCACTTCTCGCAGGAGGAGCGGCTGATGCGCGAGGCAAACTACAAAGATGTCGAAGCGCATATCGAGGAGCACCGCAAGTTGATCGAGAAACTCGACACGCTCACCAAGAAATATCTGCTGGAAGAGAAGCCGATCTATTTCGAGATGTTGAGTTTTCTCAAAACCTGGCTCAGGGAACACATTCAGGGCGCGGACATGAAATACAGCGCCGCCTTGCGTCAGGCCGGATTCGCGGTGGACGACTGGGAATTCGAGGCCTCGGCCGAGATGTCGCGCATGACCAACTCCAAGAGCTGGTGGAAGGTGTGGAAGGCGGCTTGAGAATTAAGTCGGCCTTGCAGCTTTCGTGGGTCGGGTTTCCCCGCAGGGGTTCTCGTACCCTCTGGGTGTAACCCGACAAGTCGGGCTGAAGCCCGACCTACAAAACCAGCATCACCCATGCGCATGATTGCATGCCGTGCAGATGTCGCGACCAAGGGAATATTTTTGTGAAATTGAAACGATTTTCCCGGCTGTTCTGGTTGGAAGTAATGCTGGCGTTGGGGGTCAACGCTTTGTCCCTGTTCATGATCCTGCACGGTTTGGACAATCTGGCCGACTTGCAGGAGCCAAGCATGCGCGCGCTGGCGCAAACCGAAGTGCGGCGCTGGATCTGGCTGGCTTTCGCCAGTGTGGCAATCAACCTGTTGATGGTGCTGGTGGTGTCGCGGGTGGTTCGCCGCCGGGTGTTGCAGCCGATCGAGGCGCTGTCCAAGGCCGCCGGACGTTTGGCGCTGGGCGATTATTCCATACGCACCAAAGGCGGCGAGAGCGGGGCATTGTCGCGCGGTTCCGGCAGCGATCTCACGCTCAAGGATTTGATGGCGTTCGGTGCGACGTTCGACAGCATGGCCGAGTCCATCGAGCAAGACATCATGCTGCGCCAGCAAGTGCAGCAGGAGCTGGAAGAAGCCAACCGGCGCGCGGAAGAAGCCACGCGCGCCAAGTCGATGTTCCTCGCCAACATGAGCCACGAAATCCGCACGCCGATGAACGCTATCATCGGTCTGGCCTATCTGGCGCTGAAGACCGACCTCAACCCGCGCCAACGCGATTACGTCGGCAAAATCCACAATGCGGGCAAGTCGCTGCTGGGCATCATCAACGACATCCTGGATTTTTCCAAGGTGGAGGCGGGCAGGCTGGATCTGGAGTTGGGGCGTTTCTGTCTGGAGGATGTACTGGGCAACTCGTTGGCGATGCTGCGCCAGAAAGCGCACGAAAACGAGATCGAACTGTTGCTGGATTTGTCCGAACCGGCCTTGCTCGACAAGAGTTGCGCGCTGATGGGCGATGCGCTGCGGTTGGGGCAGGTCATCACCAATATTCTGTCTAACGCGGTCAAGTTTACGCATCAGGGGCACGTCAAGGTCGCGGTGCGCATCGAACAGCATCTGGACAATGCGCTCAAGCTGCGTTTCGCCATCAGCGATACCGGTATCGGCATGAGCGAGGAACAGGTCGGCCACTTGTTTCAGGAATTCACCCAAGCCGACGGTTCGACCACGCGCAAGTACGGCGGCACCGGACTCGGGCTGGCGATCAGCAAAAAACTGATCGAATTGATGGGCGGCAAAATCTGGGTCGAAAGCAAGCCGGGCGCAGGTTCCACCTTCTATTTCAACGCCGAATTCCCGCTGGCTCCTGCGGCCGAGATTCGGCCTGCGCTATTGAGCGGAAGCGACAGGCTGCGCGTGCTGGTGGTGGATGACCGGACGGAAGCGCGCACCGTGCTTGGCGAGTTGTTGGGCGCATTGCGCGTGGGAGCATCGCGCCTCCAACCCGGCGTGGCGATGGTGGCCTCCGGCGAGCAGGCGCTGGCCGCCATCGAGCAGGCGGAGCGCGAGGACAATCCGTTCAGCTTGCTGCTGCTGGATTGGGTCATGCCCGGCGTGGATGGGGCGCAGGTGCTCAAGCGCTTGCAACATCTGGCGTTGCGCTATCCGCCCATGCCCGTCATCGTTTCCGCCTACGACTCCGACAGCATGTACGAGGTCGCAAAAAAATTGGGCGCTTCCCGTTTCCTGAGCAAGCCGGTGTTGCCCGATGCGCTGCGCAAATTGCTGCGCGAACTGAGTGGTGGCGACGCGGTTGAAGTACACGAAAATAACAGCCGCGCCGCGCAGCACCATCTCGACGGCATGCGCATCCTGCTGGTCGAGGACAATTCCATCAACCAGCAATTGGCCGTCGAATTGCTGGAGTCGAAAGGCGCGCAAGTCGATGTTGCGCATCACGGCGAACAAGCGCTGGCCTGCCTGGACAATCAGCCGGATGGTCACTATGCCGTGGTGCTGATGGACTTGCAGATGCCGGTGATGGATGGCTACGAGGCCACCCGCCGCCTGCGCGCCAACCCGCGCCACTTCCGCCTGCCCATTGTCGCCATGACCGCGCACGCCATGACCGAAGAGCGCGAGCGCTGCAAAGTGCTGGGCATGAATGCGCATGTCAGCAAGCCGCTGGAGCCGGATGAATTGTTTGCCTTGGTGGCGGGATTCCGCTCGCGTCCACTCCTTCCCCCTGGCAGGGGGAAGGCTGGGATGGGGGTGGAGTCGAGGAGTGGTAGCGTTTCTACCCCCACCCTAACCCTCCCCCTGCCAGGGGGAGGGGATGAGGTGGCAAATAAATTATTCGGTATTCATGGAGCAACGACCCAGCCGAACGATGTCCCGGCGTTGCCGGAAATCGACGGGCTGAATGTCATTTCAGGCGTGCGGCGCGCGGCGGACAAAGCCGCGTTCTACCTCAAGTTGCTGCGCCAGTTTACGACTGACTACGCCGATGCCGAGCGGCAGCTGGCGCGCATGATAGAGGCCGCTCAATGGCAGGAAGCGCAACGCTACGCCCACACGTTTAAGGGGCTGGCGGGAACGCTGGGAGCGACGGCGCTGGAGGAACACGCCGCGTTGCTGGAAAAAGCGTTGGCTAAAAAACAGGCGGATTGCGCCGAATTGCTGGCGGCCATGAACGTGCAACTGAAACCGTTAATGCTCGCGCTGCAAATTCATTTCGACATCGCCGAAGCAAAGCATATCCAATCCGAAACAATTCAAATCCACTCCACGGGCGAGAGATCGGAAGAGCGTCGTGTAGGGAAAGAGTGTAGATCTCGGTGGTCGCCGTATCATTAAAAAAAAA
>FZPU01000134.1_pt1 | contig 17980 bp, 9 predicted proteins | sample 1534781 | NCBI WGS metagenome assembly FZPU01 (sample SAMEA104161949, study PRJEB21768) | metagenome | isolation source: underground water
TTTTTTTTTAATGATACGGCGACCACCGAGATCTACACTCTTTCCCTACACGACGCTCTTCCGATCTAGCCCCGTCACTACCGAGCCGCCGGTGTAATTCAGCGTGGCGGTATTACTGTAGGTATTGCCGCGCACCACAGTCCCGCTGTAGGTCGCGGTGAACGTCAGCGTCATGGTTTGCCCGGCGTTGAGCGTCCGCTGCGCGGCTGTCCCGCCCAGCGTCCAAGTGGTTCTCTGCCCCACTGTCGCAGTGGCTGCGACCCAAGCCGACACTGTCGGAGCAACCGCAGCAGCCACCCCGTTGATCGTCACTGCCGTGGTCGCCAAACAGGTTGCCGCGTTCGTGCCGCACTGAATGGTGCGCCCGGCCACGCTCGGTAATGGTTTCGGCAGCGTGTCCACCACGCTGGTCAGCACTACGCCCGCCGCAGTCGGGTTGGTCACGGTAATGGTGTAAATCACCGCGCCGCCCGGCGCAACCGTGCCGATATTCGAGGTTTTGGTGATGGTCAAAGCGGCCGCCGTCGCGCTCACCGCGCTGGTCACCAGCGCGCCGCCCGCCGCCGCCCGCTCCACGCTGGTGAGTCGCGCCGTATTCAGCACCACCGCTGCCGCCGCCGCATTGGTTTGCACGTCCATATACACCGTGCTGCTGGCACCTCCGGCCAAAGCGACCGGTCCCAGCAAAGTGACCGTGCCGCCGCCAGCGAGGTTGGTCGGCGCGGTGGCCGCCACGCCATCCACCGTCATGTTGCTGATGGCGTTCGCCGCCACTTGCGTGGGCAAGGCATCGGTCAGCGTGATGCTTTGCGCCGCGCCGGTCGGGTTGGTGGCCACAATTTTGTAGCGCACTTTGGCGAGGGGCGAAATGCTGCTGCCCGTCACGAACGAGCCGGGCGTACAAATGCCTGCCGCATACACGCAGTCTATGGTTTTGGTGACCTGCAAGTTGGGGATGGTCAAGGTCACCGGCGCGGTTGCGCCGGAGGTTTTCGATGTCGCGGTATTGGGCAAAACCGGCGCAACGACACAGGTGCCCGAGCAGTTAATCACGGCGGTGTTGCTATATGCAGTGGCATACGCCATCAAGTTGGTGGCTCCAATGCCGCCCACGGTCGCGGTAAACGTCACCACCATCTGTCCGCCCGCCGGAATGGTGGTGCCGGAAGGGAATGTCCAGGTGACCACTTCGCTGTTGGTTGTCGCGGGCAGGGCGGGCAAAGCCAACGCATCCGACACGCCGGATAGCGGCGCTCCATTCACCGTGACGGAACTGGTCGCCACATAGTTCAAGCGGCTTGCCGCCTGGCTCGCCACCACGGCGGTGGCCACGCCCGGCAGGGTATCCACCAAGTTGGTCACATTTGCCGCCAAGCTTCCCAAATTTGAAACGGTAACGGTGTAAGTCACTGTGTCGCCTTTGTTCGGCGTGCCGGAAGTCACCGCTTTGCTGACGGTTAAATTTGCCGCCAGCGACGAGACCACATTGGAAGGGGTGTAAGAAGTGATACCGCTAGGTATCTCGGTGCTGACCGCTTTGGCGGCATTCACGATAACGGAACCCGCCGTCAGCACGGGAAGCTGCACGTCATATTCGAGTATCCCTGCCCCGCCGCCCGCCAATACCGGGATCGTGGGATAACTGAACGTGGTGCCGCCCGCGCCGAAGCCGCACCCCGCAGCTGCCGGGCTGGTCGGCGCGCCGATGTTGGGAGAGGCATTGACTTGGGTTACCGCAGTTGCAAAAGTAACGGCAGAAGGCAGTTGATCGCAGATCGTGATGTTGTGCTGCGTGCCGTTGTTGGAGTTGATGTAGGAAATGCGGTAGCGCACCTTGGGCCCCACCGTGATCGGCGTGCCGGTCGTGGGCAGGTTCGCGCCGTTGTTGGCCACGCAAGTTCCGGTCGCGTCATAGACGCACAGCACTTCTTTCAGGATGTACAAAGTGGAAACGTTACTGGCCACGCTGGGCGCGTGATACACCCAGGTGCTGTCGCGGTTGCCGAAGCCTGCTGCGCCGCCCGCACCGAAAGAGCTTTCCGGGCTGGTGTCGCCACCGAACACTTCGGAGTTATTCACCAGACCGGCGGCTGGCGGCGACGAAGTCAATTGCAAGCTGATCTTGACGTAGCTTTGCGAGCCCACCACCAAACGGCCCGCCGCCCAGCGCACCGCGTTGGTTGAAGCAGGTAAGGGGAAGCTGGCTCCGCTGAAAGTCGGGGTTGCCAGCACGGTGTTGGTGCCCACTACCGTGGCCGGATTGGTGGTGGCGACAAACGCATTCGAGCCCACCATCGAGCCGGGATAGCTGACACGCTGCCACGGACCGACATTGCCGGTGTAATCCAGCTGGTAACCGCTGTCCGGCCCGGCTACCGCAGAGCCGGTATTGAACGGGGGTACGCCTGCCCCGGAAGTAATGATCGCGGGGTTGCCCGATGTTCTGGGCAGGCCTGCCAATGCGGTGATGCTCGCCGCCGTGGTGCCGAAGGCGCTGGTCATCGCCGCATCCCACAAATTATGGGTGGACACCCCGCCCGCCGCACAAGTCGTGACCAGTCCTCCCATGATGGGCACCAGTTGCGTCATGCCACGGTTTGGACAAGCGTTATAACCATTACCCGTGGGCGCTGACCATTGCTTCACGCGGCCATCCGTACTGGGATCCGAGAACACCTGTGTGCGCGAGTCGGTGGAATAGAAAATTCCAGTATCCGCATACAGTTGCGCCATATTGCCGGTGCAATTTGCCAGCGTCCTTCCCGCTGCCGTACAGGTGCTGATGGTGTATGCATCGGTTGTCCAGGATGGCGTGTAAGCACCCACCGCACTGTTGCCGTAACCGTTGGCCATCTGTGCCGGAGCGGGCGGCGAAGTCTGATAAAACCCGCCCGCGCCGTCCGGCTGCACGAACCACGCCCCCGTGACCGAAGTGCCTGCCGGGATGTAATCGGTGATGTAGCCGCCCGCGCCGATGTCGGAATTGTTGGCAATCGGGGTGAACTGGATGATGTAGCTGACCGTGTCGCCCGTTTTGAAACCCAAAGTCGCTCCGGGCACGCCGTTCGCCACGTCGGTCACGCGCTGCTTGAGCATCGCCACGGTTTCCGGCGCAAAATATTTGGTGGTCTGCACTTGGCCCACGCTGTCGGCGCGCGCGGATTCTGCTCCGCACAGCAGGAGCAGTGAGGACGCGAAAACAAATTGCCAAATTTTTTGTGTGGTACTCATAGATTCATCACTCGGCAGTCAGCGGGCGGCTGGTTTTGCCGCCCTGGTTCAATCCAAATATTTTGTTGGCCCGTAATATTTCGCCTTGCGCTTGTTTCCCTTCGCTCCCTTTTTTTCCGGGGAAGCGGCGGCGGGGCTGACCGCTTTGATTTCCGTTTTGGCGGCTTCTTTTTCGGCCTTCTTCGGCACATCGCCGCGCACGCCTTCGACGATGATTTCCACTCGACGGTTGGGTTGCAGGCACTTGATCAGCGCGGCGCGATCTTTCTTGTTGGCGCGCTGTTTCTCGCAACCGACGACGGGCTGGGTGTCGCCCATGGCTTCGACGGTCATCTGCTCCGCGTTCATGCCTTGCTTGACCAAGTAATCCTTGACGAAATCAACGCGGCGTTGCGACAGTTTCTGGTTGTAGTCGCCACCACCGGTGTCGTTCAGGCGGTCGGCATGTCCCATCAGCTGGATGCTGTCGATCTGTTTCCAGGTCTTCAGTTGGGCAATGATGTCGTCCAGTTTCTGCTGCGCATCGGTCACCAGACTCAAGTCGAAGTCGAACAGCACGGCGGTGATGAGCGTGTGTTTCTTGATGATGATGGTTTCGCCCTTGGGCGCGACCGGAACCGGTTTCGGATGGCATTTCTCTTCATCCACCTGCGTTTCGTAGGCGAGGTTTTCGGCGATGCGCGCGAACGGTTCGGCGTGCCCCCAACCGGCTTCCCATTTGTCGTGCCCGGTCCAGATCAGTTGCACTTCCAGCTTGCCCAGCTTGCATCCCATGCAAGTCAGGTCGCCCTGCTTTTTGAATGCATCGGCTTCATCCCACAGGTCTTGCCTGACTTTTTCGCTGGCATAGGGATGCGGTGTGTCCAGTCCCAAATAGCTCGGATCGGCATCCAGTTTGCCCAGCAATTGCGCGGCTTGTTCGACCGCATCCTGCACGATGCCGGTGCGTTCATTCTCGTGGTATTCGATCAACGCCATGTCCAGCCAAGCGCGCGCTTTGCATAGCGTGTAGTTGTTCGGTCCGAGCGGGCCGAAGCCGAGCTTTTCCGCGTGGCGTTGCAGTTGCTCGATGTGTTCCAGATCGGCGGGCGGGGGCGGGCGGGTGCCCTCGGCCTGCGCGGCAAAGCCGACAGTCAGCAGGAGAACAAGGAGAATGAATTTTTGCATGGCGCGTTCCTTATGGTACGGGCGAACAGCCCGCCGTTCTTGTCGTTGAGCTTGAGCGTGTCCTGGTCGATCTTCATGCGCAGGGTGATATACGGCCCTTGCGCGCGGTAGCCGGCTCCGCTGAAATCGCCGTCGCTAAAACCGAGGAAGTTGTAGCCGACAACGAGCCAGGCATTTTCCACCAACTTGTAACCCAGCGATGCGCCCAGGCCGTAGCTCATCGCGGCAGCGCTCCAACTGTGCAGCATGGAAATGTGCGCACCTACATCCCAATCCTCCTCGATGTCGCGCCGCACTTCTGCGCCGATGAGGTCGGTGTAGCCGCTGTAATCCACGCCGTCGATGTTGTCGAGCACGTATTTCGAGCCGTATTGCAGCGCGGTCTGCGTGCGGTTGCCCATCATCCAGTTGGCATTGTAGTTGTTGACCAGTTTGCGCAACTGCGTGCTGGAACCGAGGCTGTTGCTGCGCTCATCGACAAAGTCGAAACGGTCCAGCCACACCCAGTTGCTGTCCCACGGACGCGAGGCGTAGGACACCCGCACATCAAGGCTGCGCGCGAGGCTGACGGAGGAGCGGTCGTCGATATAGCTGAAGCCGGATGCCAGCACGTGCCCGGCATCGAGATTGCGTTGCACGCCGAACAGCAAATTGATTTTGTTGTTGGTGCTGGAGACGCGGCGCTCGAAGTGGGTGTTGGCTCCCCACACCGTATCGTTGTAGTTTGCCCCCAGACTGGCGGCGGTGTAATCGCCGGACAGCGAGGTGTAAACGGGCGCGACATTGTTGTTGAGCTGCACGTTCGGGTTGCTCGCGCTGCTGGAGCTGCGCACGGTCTGCGACCTGTCCATTCCGGCATCGGCTTGCCAGAATTCGTTGACCTGCCAGCGCTGCGTCATGCCCATATTGGCGTACATGCGTCCGCTGTCGAGCGAGTTCTGGTTGCCCAGCGAGGCGGCCATCGCCGCGCCGGTCCAAGGTTGGGTGCTGAGACCGACGCGCGTCATGTCGGTGGACAGTTTTTCGCCGCGCGCATATTGCTGCTCCACGAACAGCTTGGTCTGGTCGGTTAATTTGTAATCCGCGCCGAGGTTGACGGTGTCGAGGAAGTCGTTGTTCGATGATTTGCCGAGTCCGGTTTCAACATCCCCGCGCAGGGTGAACTTTTGCGCGAAGGTATAGCCCACGCCGCCCTGCGCCTGCTTGGTCGTGCTGTTGAGACCCAGATTGCTGGTCTCGCCCGCATAGCGCGCACCGTAGTAGGCAGTCAGGCTTTCCACGTTATGGGTGACTCGCCCGTCGATCACGTCGCGCTGGGTAGCGTTCACGCCCAGCGTTTCCTGGCGGTAGGCCTGGACTTGCGCCTGGGCGGTTTCGCTCATTTTCAGGCGGGCATCGCCGCCGATCTTGCGCGTGCCATTTTCGCTGAGCGACTGCTGGCCAAGACCGAAGCCGCCTTGCTGTTCGCGCAAATACACTTTGGTATCCAAACCGTCTTCGTGACGGTTGAGTTCGGCCTTCCACGCGCTGCCGTTGGTTGTGGTTCCCGAAAAATCGTGCTGGCTGGTCGCCGCTTCGGCCACGACTTTAACTTTGTCGTTGACTTGCCAGGTGGTATCCACACCACCCAGATTGCCGCTCGCGCCCACCGTGCCGTCGCTCACCAGCGTGACCCCGGTCTCTACCTTGTCCGTCGTCTTGAAGCTGACGCGCCCGCCCGCCGTTAGCTTGTTGTCCAGCGGGTCGCCGGATTCGTACTCGGCCACGATGTACACCGGATTGAACGAGGAATCGCGCGCATAAATCGGCTGCTTGAAGAACACCGTGCCGTTGGTGTAGTCGATGTCGTAGTCGAGATAGCGCGACATGGATTGCGAAGACACGATGATCTGCGACTGGAAGCGGTCGCGCGTTTCGATGCGGATCTTGTCGGTGTTCGCCACGATGTTTCTGCGCGTGAATTTGTACAAGCCCGACGTGCCGTCGCCCGGGATTTCATCCTTGATGTAAGCCTGCGTGGTGCTGGTGGCAAACGCGTTGTAGCCGAATTTGTCGCCCTTGTATTCGGACTTCACGCCGTTAACGGTACGGCTGTAACGCGAGAATTCGGTGACGGTCAGCCCGGTGTCGTAATCGCCGAACAAAGCGTAGAACTGTTTGCGCTCTATCTTCAAGTACAGCTTGCGCGCGCTGGCTCCGTCGAAATAGGGTTGGGCGGCATCGGCGTACAGCGTGTAATACTGGTTGGGGTTGATCGTCTGTTGCAGGCTGGCCATACCAGCGCTGTTCACGCCCTGTTGCTTGGCCGTGTCATAAGCCATGGTCAGCAAGTATTCGCCTTTGACCGTACCCTTGGCGTAGAAGGCCAGACGGTCGCCGTCAAACAACTGGCTGTCGGCACCGGCCTCTTTCAGCGCGGTCACGTTGCCGGAAAGTTGTTTGTGCGCGAGCGTGCCTTCGCCGATACCCACCAGCACCCAGTCGCGCTGCCCCACTTCCAGCCAAGTGCGCAATTCTTGCGTGTGATCGGTACCGAAGGTGAAATTCAATATCGCCTCGCCGGATTGCGTGGTGGGCGCGAGTTCCACCAGCGCGATGCCGTCGGAACCGATCTCGTAGCGCGGCTTGCCGTCTATCTTGCCGCCCAGCGGGTCGCGCTGATCGGCTTCGAGCTGGTTCATGGATTGGTAAGGGCTATTGATCTGGAATTCGCCGTTGATGCCGCGCCGCATTTTGTAACCGTCTTTGTCGTAGAAGCGCAGCGCGAGAATCGGGCGCGTCTTGCCGTCGGCGACCAGACGCGAATGCTCGGGCACCAACTCGACGCGGTCGGGCATGTCGGTGTAGCGGATGTTGCGGCTTTGGCGCAGCACTTCCTTGCCTTCTTTATCCTTCACAATCATTTCCAGCTTGTTGTCGCCGTCCTTGATGTGGATGCCGCGCCACATCGCCAGCGCCACGGTGCGCGTGGCATTGGTTTCCGCGCCGTCGTAATACAGCGGGCTGACCGGCTCGCCGTTCAGCATCAGCGTGGCTTGCTGGCCGGGCACGAGTTTCAGCGCGACCTTGATGGTGGGAATGGAGGGCAGGAAACTTTCCTGCGGGTGCAGCCATTCCGTGCCCGCTTCGGCCTTTGCCAGCCAGCCAGCATCGTAGGGCAGTTGCTCGACCAGCATATTGCGGTTGTCGGCATTGATCGGTTGCGGTGTGGCATCCCCATCCAGACGCACCGTGCGTTCGCCTCTATCCTGCGCGCCGGGCACGTTCGGGCTTTCGTGGTGCGGCACGGGTTGCGGGATCAGCGCGAAACTTTCGGCTTCGGCAGGCTGCTCGCTCACCGTAATTTCCGCGCGCGGCAGGTTGATGCCCAGGCTGGCGGAAGGCGCGTTGAAACGCGCCATCGCCAGCAGTTTGCGCGGGTCTTGTCCGGCGGCTTGCAGATCGAGGGTGAGCACATGTTCCCATGCGCCTTGTTGCGCATCGAAGCGCGCGGTCAATATGCCGTCGCTGCTTTCCAGCGCTTCGCTCGGCTTGCCATCCACTTGCGCGCTACCGGCCACGAACTGCACGCCGTCCGGCAGCATGAGCGTGGAAGAAACACGGCGCACTTCGCTTTCGCCGCGCAACTGCACTTTGACGTGAATCAGTTCGCCCGCGCGCTGCGCGGAAATATGCTGGGTCAGGCGCACTTCCTTGACCGCTTTTTTCTGCACATGAAAATCGGCGCGCCACAAGCTACCGCCTTGCACATTGACGAACTGCGAATAATTACGTCCGGCAAAACGCGAGTTCTTTTCGCAAGTGACTACTTCGTAATCTTCGGTCAGCGAATCCAGATCGAGCTGCACCACGTGCGTGCCGGGGCGAATGTTCTCCGCGTGCCAGCGGCCTTCCTGATCGGTCAGGATATAGGTGCCGTCTTCCAGCACGATGCGCGCGTTTTGCAAACCGTCCTTGTCGTTATCCGCTTTGCCGTCGCAGGAGCCGATGATGACGCGACCCATCAGAATGGCGCGGCTGCGCATCAGGTCTTCGCGCACCATGACACTGGCGCGGGCGATGTTGGAAGTCAGTCCCGCCGGAGAGGTGAGGTTGCCGAACGATTGGGCGATGTTTTCCGCATTGCCGGTTTGCGCGCCCGCCGCCACCATCGTCACATATTTCAGGCTAACCGAACCAGAGGCCGCAATGGTGCCGAGCGAGAAGGTGAGCGAGCGACCGTCTGCCGAGATCACCGGGTCGGCGAGGACGGCAGCGCCCAGACGGGACGAGCCGCTCTGGTAGCGGAATCCCTGCGGCAGGCGGTCAATGATTTGCACGCCGACAGCCGCCGTGGTTGCGCTTTCGTTGTCGATGGTCAAGGTGTAAGGCACGTACTCGCCCTCGCCCACCACGGCTCTGCCCGCCGCTTTGGCGATGCGCAGGTTCTTGCCGTCCGGGTCAACCGGAATGTTGATGTTCAACGCCGGATCGCCGGGAAGCATCGTGAATGTCCCGCCGTAGGAGTAACCGCTAACCGGCACGCCCATGACCCCGCCCACGATCAGCGTGGTGTTGGGCGCGGGGTTGGTGGAGGGGAAGGTATAGCCCGCCGGAGGTTGCACTTGCAGCTTGTATTTGCCGGGATTGATCAGCGGGAAACGGTATCCGCCCGCAGTCATGCTGACCGTTCCGCCGCACGCGGTGAAAGTCGAGCCGGAGACAATCGGGTTGGGCGATGCCTGTATGCCGTCATCGCACAACACCGCTGCGGGCAGGCCGGTAGCAACATCAATCAGGGTCACGATGGCACCGTCTTCCGGCAAGCCGTTGACCGCATCGAACACCGTACCGAAGGGGTCAACCATCGCGGCGGCAGCCGCCGTAGTGATGGTGCTGCCGCTGTGAACGTAGGAATACTTGGCGGTGAGTTTGGTGTCTATGGTGGTTGAAACCGCGCAATTATGCGTGACCGGCGCAGCGCTGGTGGACTGGATAGCGCCCACGAACACGCCCGTATCCGGCCCGGTTTCGGTCAGGCGCACGACTTCTGCGTCAGCGGGCGAATTGCTGTTGATCGTCACTTCCACGGTTTCTGCCAGTACGCTGTCTTTGTTGGCAAAGGAGTCCGCCACTTCAACATAAACCGTCTGCTCTCTGCCGTAATTCCAGGCGGGCGCAAGCGACGGTGTTCCTGCGGCAACGCCGCCATTCAGGTCGGGAGCGACCACCGTGTTTGCCGTGGTGACCGGCAAATGGGTTGACGCATCCAGCTGTCCCGCCGACCAGCACTGCGATGCGCCAACTGGCGTGGGAGTCCCGCCCGACTTCGCCGCCATGAAGCGGATTGTCGCATCGGTAATCACCACCGAGGTCGCCGTGCTGCTGAACGCCGACCCGGCAATTTTGTAATTGGCTGCGGCTACGTTGGTGAGCGTGGTTCCGGCCGGAGTGGCCGCCCACAGCGCGGGAGACACCATACACAGCGCAAATGCTTGCAGCGCTTTTTTGTGGGCGCGCATCGCGCCCGCAAAAAAGCGGGCTGACCTTGCGGTCAACCTGCTTAATACATCCCCACCCGCACGCTGCATTGTGCGGTTAGGGGATGAGCTTGTTGTCAAACAATCAAACACGAATATATCGACCGTTCGTTATTGCACGATGGCGTTGAAATACACGGTGACGAAGCTGTTGGCCGGCAATACACCGCCCACCAGACCGTAAGCCGCGCCAGCCAAAGTGCCGTAGTTGATAGTCACAGTACCTGCGGCTTGAGTTGCGCCCGCTGTAGTAGCCTGCGCCGCCAAACCCGGTGCCGCATAGGTTGTGGTCGTGGTGCCCGTACCGCTCACCGCGCCAAAACCTGTGGTCGCGGAAAGTTGCACGCCACCGGCACTGGTACATGTTGTGGCAGGAGTCACTGTGCCCACACCGCTAATGAGCTTAGGCTCAAACGCCAGCGATGCGCTCAACGCATCGGATACCTGAGACAGGGTGGCCGAAGCGCCCGCAGTGGCCGCATTGGTGATGGTGATCGCGTATTGCACTACCGCACCCGGGATGTTCTTCGGGTTGGAACTGCCGTTGAACGGATCGCACAACACGGTGACGGTTTTCGCCACGCTGATGGCCGATGAACCCACGGTGTAGGTGGCCAGTGCGGAATGCTTGCCGTCGCGTGCCGCATCAACCGCGCCCGCCACGTCCGCCCACACCACGTCAACACCGGCAGTATTGGCAACCGCAGACTGCGCGGTGACCGTCGTCGTGCCGGCATCAACCACTTGCGCTTGCAGGTCGAATATCGCGGTTTGACCGTTGGTTGCAGTCACAGGTGTGTCGGCCACGATCAGGACTTTGAGCACGCCATCGGCAGCCACATCGCCAAAGGTGCTCGCATCGACGTAGAGCGTGTCGCCCGCATCCCATGCGCCGTTGCTGTTTACGTCTCTATAGATAGCGACGTTGCTCATGGTGGTGATGGTGGCTGCGCCGGTCACGGCGGTCAGTGCAAAGCGCTGCGCGGTGTTGCCGTTGTTGGTCACGGTGAACGCCAACGCCTGCTTGGTTGTACCGGGAACGGTAGTCAGGTCGCCGGTCTTCGCCACGGTCAGGTTGACCTTGTTATCCACGACGAAGCTGGTGCTGATCGCGCCATTGGTGCCCGAGACGCAGGTTGTGCCTGTCGTGCCGCCGTTGCCGGTGCTGTTGCCTGCGGTGGACGAGCAGATTTCATCCTGCGGTGTTCCGCTGACCGAGTAGGACAGCTTCGCCAGGTTGGTAATTGACGAGCCGGACACAGTGCCTGCCGCCATCGCGTTTTGAGCCGCACCGAACATCAGGCCGGCAGCCAACAGCGCTGTCAACTTGATGGTCGAAGGGCTGCTACGAGCTTTTGTTTTCATTTGATTCTCCTTAAAAAAATTAACGATCAACGATTCAACTTGCACACTTCAAAAACTGAACTACGAAAATGGTTGGGGCGGTCCGGGGCCGAACGGCGGCCCACGCCCCGCCCAAGGGGCGCGTATCCATGGCGGATCCGTCATGGGTTCGGGCAGGACATAGCGGCGGTAAGCCGATTTGTGCCTGCGCAAAAATGAGGAAATGGAAATTGACATGCTGTTATTTGATGGTCGCGCGGAAAGAGACTTCGCCACTCTTGTCGACACCCAGTTCGCCTTTGTACGTCCAGCGAATATTGGTGTACTCGGTGGGCAACGCGATGCGGGTCTTGCCGTCTTTGCCTTTCACCGCGAGCTTGTCGGCCTCGGCAAATTGCTTGCCGCCGTCAACCGAAAAAGTGATGACGGTGTTTGCACCCGCAGCGCTGCCGCCCTTGTAAACGCTGTCGTTGGGCACCGGATTGTTGATGACGATGTTGCCTGCCGGTTTGCCGGTCAGGTTCTTGAAGGTGGTGGTGTAAACGATGTCGTCACCCGGAACGGCCTTGTCCACCGCAGTGCGCTTGATTTCCTTCTTGCCGTTCTTGACGGTTTCAACTTCTTTTTCGGCAATGCTTTTGACTTCGATTGAACCGGGCGCAGCGAAAGCGGGCATCTGAACCGCCATCAGCAAAGCAGCGGCGAATAACACACGGATGAAATGCGAATTTTGCATAGTGACCTCCTGTTAGTTGATGGTGGCTTGGAAAGTTAAGCTGATCGTCCTGGGCATGGCGATCGTGCCGGGCGAGTACGTGACCGTGTTGGTAGTGGTGATGCCGAAATCGGTCTTGTCGCCATCGCTGGCAACATCGGTTTTTGCCACGCCATCCAGCGCAATGCTGCCGGGGACATAAGTCATATTGGCGGGAATAGGGTCGGCGATCACCAGCGCGTCCATGCTTCCGGCACCGGTAATGGCCATCACGATCTGGTAAGTGAGGATGGAACCGGGAATGGCTTTGCAACCGCTGGCGGCGCTGCAACCGTATGTGTCTTTGATGTTGATTACGGTTTTAGTCAGCGTGACCAGCGCCCCCACCGAATAGGTATTGCGGGCCGAGTGTTTCGCATCGCGCGCCGCATCGCCGGATTCGCTGCCGACATTATCGGCAAACACCATATCCACATTCGGCGTGCCAACTGCCGTCTCGGCCAGCGCTGCGCCCATGCCGCCCGCGCTGGCAACATACGCCCCTTGCGCGCCGGTGAAGTTGCCTCTGGCGGTTGCGGTCAGACCCACCAGCGCAACATCCCCGTTCACCCGCGCCGCCGGAATGTCGCACACCGCATATACCGTTTGGCTGGCATCCGCCGCCAGCTCGTCGATGAAGGTGGCGGTATCTTCGGTCGGGTTGTACACCCCGGGATGTGCGCCGTTTTCCAGATAGGCATTGCATGCGGTGGCATCGAACTGGTCGCCAGTCGCCACCTGGTTCACGGCCAAGTTGAAGTCCAGCGGGCTGTTGGCGTTGTTGGTGACCGTGAAGGTGCTGACTTGAGCAGTAGCGCCGGCCATCACATTGGTGACCGCGCCGCCGACCACGGTCAGATTGATTTTTTCATCCACCACAAACGTCACCGGCGTAGCGATGATGTCGGTTTGCGGCACGCCCAGATTGTTATCGTATTTCAGCGTGGCCGAATTGCTGATGGTAGTGCCCGCCGTGGTGCCCGCCGCATGGGCAGACAGCGGCATCGCCGCCAACAGCGCAAGCATGCAAGCGGCAACGACAAAACCGCGCGCCCCGCTATGTGGGATGGCGCACAGATAACCTACCGTCAACTGGGTATGCTTAAAGTTCAACTCTTCTCCAAAATCACCAACGTATTTTTGTTTTCTTGCTTTTAGTTTTGCATCGAAACAAATGTCGCTCGTATTTACCTGTCATGAAAAGCGCGGCGAAAATGCCCCACGGTTTTTCACGGTGCGCATTCTAGGGCATCCGATTTGCTGAAAATCTATCAAATTCTTGCAGTTATGCGATTTTGACGTGAATTATTTTTACCTACTTCACGTAAGGTTTTTGCAGCACCCACCTCGCGCAGATGCCCGTCAATAGGCACTCTATGCGAATGGCCTTTCGGAGATGCCCGTATTTATTGGCTTGGCGAGGAGTAAGGGAGGGCGGTGCGGGAACTCAGACGATTTGAAACGGGACGGAAAGCGCGTAGCCGCCACCGTATTCGCTGCGCAGCGGCAATTCTTCGCCGAGGGAGGTTTGGACTTTTTTGCGCAAGCGGTAAACCAGCATGTCCATTTTGCCGGTCACTTCGGGATCGAAATTTTCGCCCATGCCGAACAGCAGCGATTTCCTCGGCACGGGTTGCTTGTTCTGCGCCAGCAGGTGCAGGAAATCGAATTCTTTTTCGGTCAGCGCGACAATGCCTTTGCCTTTTAATTCAAGTTGTCGCCCGGTGGTTTTGAGTGCCCAAGACGACTGCTCCTTGTCCGACTTGGGGCGCACTCTGCGGCACAGCGCTTCAATTTGCGCGGCCAGTTCGGGGAATTTGATGGGCTTGGTCAGGTAGCAATCCGCGCCTAGGCGCAAGCCCTGAATGCGGTTGTCGGTGGCGACACGCGCGGTCAATACGATCAGGCCGGTGTCCGGGTACAGTTTGCGCAATTGCGGGATCACGTGGAAGCCGTCTTCGTCCGGCAGGCCGAGGTCGAGCAGCACCACATCAAATTGTCCCTTGGTCAGCGCCCCCCACAATTCGGCCGCACTGGCTACGATTTCCATTTGGTAGCCCGCCTCCGCCAGAAAATCCGCCACATCTTCGGCGTAAGAACGGTTGTCCTCGGCAAAAATTATTTTGGTCATTGGATGTTTTCCGTTCGCTGCATTTTTTCAAACGCCTGACTGCAAGCTATCTATTATCAATAATAACTCCAGAGCAGAGGCTATCCAATTCTCTCGCTCACTGCGCTTCGTTCCAGCCCGCCGGGCTACTGGGCAACCACACCCTGAACTCCGCGCCACCCTGCGGCAGATTGCGCGCACTCAGTGTGCCGCCGTGCGATTCCACTACCGAGTGGGCCAGATACAACCCCAAGCCGGAGCCCGCCAGTTGGCCGGTGCGGCGACCCCGGAAATATTTCTCGAAGATATGCGGCAACTCGTCCTGCGGAATGCCCAAGCCGTCATCCGCAATCATAAACTCGACTCCGCCTTTCTGGGCAGGACGGCAGCTGAGTGTGATGGTCGAACCGCTCGGAGTGTATTTCACCGCGTTGTCCGTCAGCACGCGCAACACCAACCGCATCATGTCCGGGTCGCACAGCACGGTTTGCGGGATGTCCGCCTCCAGCAGCGTGAAGTGGTGTTCCGAGGACAAGGCAGCGGAGGAATCCAGCGCGTCCTGCAACAAAGTCTTGGGAGAGGCGAAACCCAGATGCAGTCTGCGCCCCATGCTGCCCAGATAATCCTGGTTGAGGTAATCGTCCAGCAAAGTGGTCAGGCGATCTGCGGCTTGCTGGATATTGACGTAGCGCTTGCGCGTGGCTTCGCTGATTTCGCCCGAGGTCGTGGTCAGGCGCTGGATAGCACCGTCAATGGTCGCCAGTGGCGTGCGGAATTCGTGCGACACCATGGCGACGAAACGCTTCTGTTCTTCCTGCGCCATGTAGCGTTCAGAGATGTCGCGCGAGATGCCGACCACCTCGGTGGCTTTGCCTTCTTCGTTATGGATGACACTGATGGTGTCTTCCGTCCACACCGTGCTGCCGTCCCTGCGCCGCACTTCCAGTTCCAGACCTTTTTTCACCGCCTTGGGGTGCGCGACCAGAAAGGAGATGGCCTGCCTGAACACCTGCAACGAGGCGGGAGTCAACACCTCTTCGAGCGGGCGTGCCACAGATTCCTCCGACTTATATCCCGTCAAGTATTTGACCGACGGGCTGACGTAGTTGAAACGCTGTCTACCGAGGTCGTATTCCCACAACACATCCTGCGCGTTATCGGTAATCATGCGATAGCGTTTCTCGCTCAAACGCAACGCGTTCGACAGCCGCGCGAAGTGATACGCGACCGTGCCGACAACGGCGCTCAGCGCCAGCGCGGCCGCCAGCCAGCGATAAAACCAGATGAGGTCGCGCTGCGGATTGGCATCGTAAAGGAAGCCGTCATATTCGTAGCCGCGCGGCAGCATGCCGATGTCAGCATAGGTGTCGGCGATGTGCCGCCAGCGCCCCGGATACATATAGCCCACCTCGATCAGTTCGGGATGAATCAGCGCCGTGGTCTGCCGGGCTTCAAACTGAAAATAGTCGCGGCTGTGGCGTTGCGAATACTTGGCGAGGATCAACTCGATCAGTTCCGCTTGATGCTCCATCGCGTATTTCCAGCCGCGCAGACTGGCCGCGCGAAATGCCTTGACGCGTTCCGGGTGCGCTTTCAATTCCTGTTCGGTGGTGAACAAGTTGTCGCCGTAAAAATCGATACCGGCTGAACGCGGGGTATAGGTCTGATAGGAAAAATGCGCCTTGTCCAGATAATACGGTTCGTTGGTAACGTAGGCCGACATCGCATCCGTTTTGCCGGTGATCAGATCATGCGCGTCGTAGCTGTGTTCGAGATGAACAATGCGGTCGAGCGGAATTCCTTCCTGCTGGAGATAGGCCTGAAGTTCATCCGACTGCGGCTCCAGCATCACGCGCTTGCCGATAATGTCGTGTATGCCCTGCGTGGCACGGTCCTGCCGCGCAATCAGCACATAAGCCGAATGCTGAAAAATGACCGCCAGCGCCACCACGGGTTTGCCCGCTTTGCGTTCCAGCAACAGGCTGCTGGTTCCCACGCCGAATTGCGCCCTGCCTCCCAACACTTCTTTCAGCGGATCAATGCCGGGCAGCGCTTCCTTGATGTCAACGTCCAGCCCCGCTTCGCGGTAATACCCTTGTTCTTTTGCCGCGTAATATCCGGCGAATTGAAATGCGTGCGTCCACTTCAGTTGCAGCGTGACGTGTTCCAGCGCGTATGACGGCTGGGCAGCCAACAGCAGGAACAACGGCAGAACTCGCATGAACAGTGGGCGCATGGCAGATTATTCCAGAGGGAGGCTGCGCGGTTTGCGCTGAGCGTGGGCAAACAATCGGTCGTACAACCCGTTCGGCAAGCGCCGCAGCAGCCAGCCTACCACCCCCATCTGCCAAGGCACGACGGCGAATGAAGTGCCGCGCGCGATAACGCGCGCCATGCGGCGCGCCGCGTCGTCGGCATGCAAAATGAACGGCATCGGGTACGGGTTGAGGTCGGTCATCGCGGTCTGGATATAGCCGGGACAAAGCGTCACCACGTTAACGCCGCTGTCGCGCAGTTCGACGCGCAACGATTCGAGATAAGAAATCGCGGCGGCTTTGGAAGCGGAGTAAGCGCCCGAACCGGGCAGGCCGCGAAAGCCCGCCACACTAGCGATGCCCACGAGCGTGAAATGCTTCTTGCTCACGCGAGAAATATCAAGTTGTCTTTCACGTTCGCTTCCTCGCCCGCTTGCGGGATAACCAGCGACTTGGTCGCCGTCTTTTGGCGGCCTAGTCGAATGGCTAGTTGTTTCATCAGAGGATTGAGGAGAGGGAATTGGATGGAGAGCTGCTTCGCGCATCGCGCTTAAGAACGGCTGAAAAGTTTTCACCATGCCCAGCACGTTGATGTCCATCACGTTCTGGAACACTGCTTCGTCTTCGACATATTCGGTCAGCGTGCCGACGCTTACCCCCGCGTTGGCGATGACGATGTCGGGCACACCGACATGTGCCATGAAATCGCTGGCCGCCTGTTGCAGGGCGGGCGCATCGCGCACTTCCAGCGCGTAGCAAAAAACTTTTCCGGGAAATTCTGCGGCGAGGGTTTGCAGCAATTCGCCGCGCCGGGCGATGGCGGCGACGATTGCGCCGCGCAAAAGATAATGGCGCGCCAGGGCAAGACCGATGCCGCTAGACGCGCCTGTGATGAACACGGATTGAGGATTTTGGATTGGGGATTGTGGCAAACCCGCTGCTCCGCTTTTCACTCGATCCTCAATCCAGATTAACGCTTGCCGCGTTCCTTGCGCGCGATCTCGATCACTTGTCGCAACACGCGAACGGTGTCCTCGGGCTGCAAATCGCTGATGACGTATTTTCCATCCACCACGAGGGTGGGGGTGCCGCGAATCTGATAGCTGCGCACCATCTGCTTGGCGCGCTGCACTTTGCTGTCCACCGTGAACGAGTTATACGCTGCGCCGAATTTCGCTTTATCCACGCCGTGCTTTCCCACGAACTCGGTGATCTTCGCTTCGTCGCTCAAGTCGGTATTGAATACATGCAATGCTTCAAACAGATCGTTGTGCAGGCGGGCAATCTGCCCCATGGACTCCAGCGCGTAATAAGTGCGCGCCAACGGTTCTGACGTTTCGCGGAAGATCACCGGCACGAATTGCAGATCAACGTTTTTGAGATTTTGTTTTTTCTTTTCATTTTCCCAGGCGGTGAGCGGAATATGCAAATGGTAGCAATGCGGACATTCATAGAAAAAGAATTCAAGCACTTCGACTTTGTTGCCGCTGCTGGTCGGCTGCGGCGGATTCAGCAATTTGTATTCCTGCGTCGAGATCGGAAGAGCGTCGTGTAGGGAAAGAGTGTAGATCTCGGTGGTCGCCGTATCATTAAAAAAAAA
>FZPU01000130.1_pt1 | contig 17919 bp, 18 predicted proteins | sample 1534781 | NCBI WGS metagenome assembly FZPU01 (sample SAMEA104161949, study PRJEB21768) | metagenome | isolation source: underground water
CCACCGCTGTCGCCCATGGGCGCGCTGCCACTGCCGCCGGGCTTGCCGTCGAGCATCTGCATTTCGCTGACGCGGATCTCGGTGGTGTAACGCTTGATGCCGTCCTTCTCCCACTCGCGCGTGCGCAGCGAGCCTTCAACGTAGATCTTGCTGCCCTTCTTCAGATACTTTCCGGCGATCTCACCGAGCTTTCCGGGGAAGTTCAGACGGTGCCATTCGGTGGCTTCCTTGGCCTCGCCGGTTTGCTTGTCCTTCCAGTTCTCAGTCGTGGCCAGGGTTGCGTTGGCGATGGCGTCGCCGCTGGGGAAGTAGCGCACTTCCGGGTCTTTGCCGATGTTGCCGATGAGAATTACTTTATTTACGCCACGTGCCATTGTTCTCTCCTATTTTGCCTGCGCTATAACCGGTAGGGGCGCAAGCCTGTATGCAAAAGACAACCATACTAGCGGCAGCACAGCGGCCATGGCAAAGACGCCACCCAGGCCCCAATGCTGCTGCGCAAAACCGCCGAGACTGCCGCCGGCAAATCCGCCCAGGAACTGCGCGGTAGCGTAGGCGCCCAGCGCCGCGCCCTTGCTCTCCGCCGGCACGCGCCGCGAAATCATCGAGGGCAACGCGCCCTCAAGAAAATTGAAGGCAATGAAGAACAGCAGCAGCGCGCACACCAGCCCCGCCGCCGCATCGTGTCCAATCGCAGCCACCATCATGGCCAGGCTGAGCACGCCGATGGCCGAGAGGAATACCGGTTTGAGTTTTCCGTTTTCTTCCGCCCAGCGGATCAGCGGAAACACCGGGAGTATCGACAGCAGCAGCACCGGCAGATAAACCTCCCAGTGCTGCGGGCTGGGCAGGCCCAGAGTGTTAACGATGGCAATGGGCGCAGCGGTGAACAGCGCAGTCATGCAGGCGTGAAGGACGAAAATCCCGCCATCCAGACGCAGCAACTGGTCGTCCGCCAGAGCCTGGCGCAAGCTGCCACGGTTGGTGTGGGGCATTTCCGGTGTGGGCACGGCGAACAGAACCAACGGAATGCTGAGCAGCGCCAGCAGCGCGGTCAGCCAGAAAATCCCCTGCACGCCGACCACGCCGGCAATCACAGGGCCGAGTACCAGGGCAAGAATAAAAGCGAGGCCCATGCCTGCGCCCATGATCGCCATCGCAGTCGTGCGCACCTGGGGCCGCGTGACATCGGCTAGCAAGGCGGAGACTGCGGAGGAAATCGCGCCTGCGCCTTGCAGCGCGCGCCCGGCCATCACGCCCCAGATGGTGTGTGAGAGGGCCGCCAGCACGCTGCCAAGTGCAAACACCAGCATGCCGAAGGCAATGACCGGCTTGCGGCCAATGCGATCAGAAACGATGCCCAGCGGAATCTGCAAGATGGCCTGCGTCAGCCCGTAGACGCCAATGGCAACGCCAATCTGCCAGGGCTCAGCGCCACCCGGCAGCACGCGCGCGTACAGGGCAAAGACCGGAAGAATCATGAACATGCCCACCATGCGCAACGCATAGAGCGCACCAAGGCTGAATACCGCGCGCCATTCGAGAGCGTTCATGAATACGAGGGATTTCTACTGAGAATTTCTGCGGAAACACGCGGGCCAGACAGCTTGCGTATAGTACGGGATTCGCTTGTTTGATTTGAATGGTTTGGCCCAAAAAAATGGAATCCATCAAGATTCGGGGTGCGCGCACCCACAATCTGAAGAATGTGTCGCTTGATCTGCCGCGCGACCAGCTGATTGTGGTCACCGGACTTTCCGGCTCCGGCAAATCCTCGCTCGCCTTCGACACCCTGTACGCCGAGGGCCAGCGCCTATCACCACCGCAATGGGGAACGGTTGGCCGGGATTTTTTTCGCAGTGATCGCGGAAGTCCAGCGCGCCACCTCTATGTGCCAGCCAGCGCATGATGACTTTGTTCGGCGCGAGCACTTGCTGGCGATAGATGCCAAGGTTCTGCCGCGACTTGTTCGGCCCGCGCGTGACCACCAAGCCCCAGGTAATCAGCGGCGCTACATCACCCGGCCAGCAATGCTGCACCGGCAACTTCGACAGATCGACATCGTCGCCTTCCCACACGATTTCCTGACATGGCGCGCTCGACAATACCTTGGGCGACATGGTGAGCACCTGCTTCAGGATCGGCCACTTGTCCCACGCATCTTTCAAGCCTTTGGGCGGCTCCGGTTCTTTCAGATAAGCCAGCAGCTTGCCCACTTCGCGCAACGCGCTGACATCCTCCTCGCCCATGCCCAACGCCACGCGGCGCGGCGTGCCGAACAGGTTGGCCAGCACCGGTATGTTGTGTCCCACCACGTTCTCGAACAGCAGCGCCGGGCCTTGCGCGCGCAGCACTCGGTCGCAGATTTCGGTCATCTCCAGATGCGTGGAGACGGGCGCGGTGACGCGTTTGAGTTCGCCGATTTTTTCCAGTTGCGCGATGAAGTCGCGCAGGTCGTGATATTTCATGGCTTCCTAATCCTCACGCTTTTAACCCCTCCCGGCCTCCCCTTGTCAGGGGAGGAGCACTAGCTTCCCCCCTGACAAGGGGGGATTGAGGGGGGTTGGGTTTAATAGAATTTCGCCTCGCCCTCAGGCCGTGTCTTGAACCGCTTATGCAACCAAAAATATTGCTCCGGCATTTCGCGGATGCGGTCTTCGATGAACGCATTCACGCGGCGCGTATCGGCGATGTCGTCGCCGCTCGGATAATTCTCCCACGCCGGATAGAAGGTCAGCACATAACCTGCTCCGCCGGGCAGCACGCGCGTGATGCAGGGCACAACCACAGCGCCGGTCATCTGCGCGATACGCGGCACCGAGGTCATGGTCGCTGCGGGTACGCCGAAGAACGGAATGAATGCGCCGTCCTTCACCCCCTGATCCTGATCCGGCGGATACACAAACGGCATGTTTTTGCGCATGCCTTTGAGGATGGCGCGCAGCCCCTGCTGGCGCGAATACAAATGCTGGTCGCCGAAGCGCGCGCGTTTTTCCAGCATCAGCCTAGTCAGATACATATTTTTCTGGTTGGCATACATGCACACCGTGTCGGTGTGTTGCGTAACCCACTGCCCGCCCGCATCCATGCCAACAAAATGCGGAGTGAGCAAAATCGCGGGCTTATCTTTGAGCGCGTCGAAATGTTCAACGCCCTCGACGCGAATCAGACGGTTGATGCGTTCGGCACTTGCCCACCACAAAATGCAGCGCTCCACCAAACCGCGCATAAACATTTTGAAATGCTCGAACAAAATTTTCCTGCGCGCCGCATCGCTCAACTCGGGGAAACACAATTTCAGATTAATTGTGCCCACCTTGCGCCGCTCCGCTGCCAGCAAATACAGCAACACGCCCAAGCCGTTGCCGATCGCCACGATGACGCGGAACGGCAGAAAATGAATCAGCCACAAAATTAAAACCGCCAGACGTACCAGCATCAATGTTCCTTGTTTGCCTCCGGCGGCAGCACGCCGCGCGGAACTTTGTAACGGTTGTAACTCCACAGGTATTGCGCGGGATGTTGGCGTATCACCGCTTCCAGCGCCGCATTCACTTGGAACGGAATGGAAGCAGACATATCGAAAGACAGCGGCGAAAAATGCAGGGCATAGCCTTCGCCGCGCGGCAGACGCTCACAGTGACACATCACCACGGGTGCGCCGCTGGACTCGATCAGCCGCCCGATCAGCGTCATGGTATAAGCGGGTCGCCCGAAGAACGGCACCCACTCACCCTCGCCGTTGCCCGGCACCTGATCCGGCAACGCACCGATCACCTCTTTGCGTTTGAGCGCCTTGAGCAACTGGCGCACCCCGCCCATATCGGTCGCGGCCAGCTTCATTTGTCCGCGCTCGCGCCCTTCATGCATCAGCGTATCCAGAAATTTCTGGCGCGGCGGACGATACATACTGGTCATCGGCAAACGCGCGGCGATATACAAACTGATGACCTCGAAGCAGCCGAGATGCGGTGTCAGCGCGATCACGCCTTTGCCCTGCGCGTACGCCGCTTCAAAGTGTTGCCAGCCGTGACATTGCTTGACGCTGGCGATCACTTCCTCCAGCGGTCGCCGCCACACCCACGGCAACTCCAGCACGCCTTTGCCCGCCTCGCCGATATTGGCATGCTGCACTTTGCGCAATTCGGAGGCCGAACAGGACAGCCCGGCAAGTTGCAGATTTTCGCGCAGGCGCGCCGCATATCGCGCCGAGGATAGATAGATCACCCAGCCGAGCAGCGCGCCCAGCCGGTGCAGCACCGACAGTGGCAAACGCGCCAACATATCAAACAGAATAAGCATTCAAGAAAAACCCGTTAAATCGACAAGGGAGGGGATTTTGTTATACTGCGCGCCCATTTAACTACTGAAGTAACAATCGGAGAGCCATGAGCGAATACTTTTTTACATCCGAGTCCGTGTCAGAGGGCCATCCTGACAAGGTTGCCGACCAAATTTCCGACGCTATCGTTGACGCGATTCTAGCGCAGGACAAACATTCACGCATCGCCGCCGAGACCTTGTGCAACACCGGACTGGTGGTATTGGCAGGCGAGATTACGACTTCAGCCAATGTTGACTACATTCAGGTTGCGCGTGACACCATCAAGCGCATCGGCTACGACAACACCGAATACGGCATCGACTACAAAGGTTGCGCGGTGCTGGTGGCTTACGACAAACAAAGCCCGGACATCGCTCAAGGCGTGAACAAAGCCTACGACGACGGCCTCGACCAGGGCGCGGGCGACCAGGGACTGATGTTCGGTTACGCCTGCACTGAAACCGACGTGTTGATGCCGCTGCCGATTTATCTGTCGCACCGTCTGGTTGAACGTCAGGCGCAATTGCGCCACGACGGACGTTTGTCCTGGCTGCGCCCCGATGCAAAATCGCAAGTCACCATCAAGTATGTTGATGGCAAACCTTTCTGCATCGACACCGTGGTGCTGTCCACCCAGCACGCACCGGAGATGACGCTGGAAACCATTCGCGAAGCCGTCATCGAAGACATCATCAAGCCGGTATTGCCCAAGGAACTTATCAAAGGCGACATCAAATATCTGGTGAACCCGACCGGACGCTTCGTGGTCGGCGGCCCCCAAGGCGATTGCGGCCTGACCGGACGCAAGATCATCGTTGACACCTACGGCGGCGCAGCTCCGCACGGCGGCGGCGCGTTTTCCGGCAAAGACCCGTCCAAAGTGGACCGCTCTGCGGCTTACGCCGGACGCTATGTGGCAAAGAATATCGTCGCTGCCGGTCTGGCCGACAAATGCCTGATCCAGATTTCCTATGCCATTGGCGTGGCGCAACCCACCAGCGTCATGGTCACCACTTACGGCACGGGTAAAGTCTCCGACGAAAAGATCGCGGAACTGGTGAAGAAACATTTCGACCTGCGCCCGAAAGGCATCGTGCAGATGCTGGACCTGCTGCGCCCGATCTACCAGAAGACCGCCGCTTACGGCCACTTTGGTCGTGAAGAGCCGGAGTTCAAGTGGGAAGCTACTGACAAAGCAGCTGCATTGAAGGCAGACGCAGGACTGTAACAATGTAGGGTGGGCACGTTTTTTGTGCCCACGCGGTTAACACATCATTGAGCAACGCGTGGGCATATAAAACGTGCCCACCCTACATAAATAGATTTCCCCCTCCCGAGGGGCGCTGCGACCGACTCAGTTCGGCCAGGCTCGGGAGTGCGGTCAAAGATTCAACGGCGCCCATTCATTAACTTTCTAAATGAATGGAGTGCAAGATGAACGCTGCAACAAATTTCACCGACTATATCGTCGCCGACATGTCCCTCGCCGCATGGGGGCGCAAAGAACTGGCTATCGCCGAAATCGAAATGCCCGGCCTGATGGCCATCCGCAAGGAATTCGCTACCAGCAAACCGCTCAAGGGTGCGCGTATCACCGGCAGTTTGCACATGACCATCCAGACCGGAGTGCTGATTGAAACGCTGACGGCACTGGGCGCGGAAGTGCGCTGGGCTTCGTGCAACATCTACTCGACGCAAGACCACGCTGCCGCTGCCATCGCCGCGACCGGCACGCCGGTGTTCGCGGTCAAAGGCGAAACCCTAGCTCAATACTGGGACTACACCCACCGCATTTTTGAATGGGCGGACGGCGGTTTGTCCAACATGATTCTGGACGACGGCGGCGATGCCACACTGTTGCTGCATCTGGGCGCGCGTGCGGAAAAAGATATTTCGCTGTTGAGCAATCCCGGTTCGGAAGAAGAGATTTGTCTGTTCGCTTCGATCAAAGCCAAGCTGGCCACCGACAAGATCTGGTACTCCACCCGCCTCGCCGCGATCAAGGGCGTGACCGAAGAAACCACCACCGGCGTGCATCGCTTGTACCAGATGCACGAACGCGGCGAACTGAAGTTCCCGGCCATCAACGTCAACGACTCCGTGACCAAGTCCAAGTTCGACAACCTGTACGGCTGCCGCGAATCGCTGGTGGACGGCATCAAGCGCGCTACCGATGTAATGATCGCCGGCAAGATCGCGGTCATCGTCGGTTACGGCGATGTGGGCAAAGGTTGTTCGCAAGCCATGCGCGCGCTGTCGGCGCAAGTGTGGGTGACCGAGATCGACCCGATCTGCGCGTTGCAAGCCGCAATGGAAGGCTATCGCGTGGTAACCATGGAATACGCCGCCGAATTCGGCGACATCTTCGTCACCACCACCGGCAACTACCACGTCATCACCCACGACCACATGAAGCGCATGAAGAACCAGGCCATCGTGTGCAACATCGGCCACTTCGACAACGAAATCGACGTTGCCTCGCTCAAGCAATACAAGTGGGAAAACATTAAGCCGCAAGTCGATCACGTGATCTTCCCCGACGGCAAACGCATCCTGCTGCTGGCCGAAGGCCGTCTGGTCAATCTGGGTTGCGGCACCGGCCATCCGTCTTACGTGATGTCGTCTTCGTTCGCCAACCAGACCATCGCTCAGATTGAGTTGTTCACGCGCACCGCTGAATATCCGGTCGGCGTTTACACGTTGCCCAAGCATCTGGACGAGAAGGTTGCACGTTTGCAACTGACCACGCTCAACGCGCAACTGAGCGAACTGACCGACCAGCAAGCCGCCTATATCGGCGTGCCCAAGCAAGGTCCGTACAAGGCCAACCACTACAGATATTGATTGCTTATGCAGGTATGATTGCGGGGGCGGGTTTTCCGCCCCTTCATTTTTTATTGAAAACAATGCTGCCAAAACTATTACTCATCTGGACTTTGAATTCGCTGGCGCTGATCGCCGTGGCGAACTTCGTGCCGGGCATTCACGTGGACGGCTTTATGGCGGCGTTCGTCGCGGCCTTTGTGCTCGGTCTGGTCAACACGCTGGTGCGCCCGATTTTTATCGTACTCACGTTGCCGGTCACGGTGGTCACGCTGGGGCTGTTCCTGTTCGTGGTCAACGGCCTGATGTTCTGGTTCGCCGGTTCCATCCTGCGCGGCTTCGTGGTGGACGGCTTCTGGTACGGCGTGTTCGGCGCAGTCTTGTACAGCATCTTTTCCTGGGCGCTGAGTTCGGCTGCCGCACAACTTCTCGTGAGAAAAAATGGCTAACACCACCCCCATCAGTTTTGAATTTTATCCGCCGCAAACGGCGGAAGGCGCGCAGAAACTCGCTGCCGTGCGCACCCGTCTGGCCGCGTTCAAGCCGGACTTTTTCTCCGTCACCTTTGGCGCGGGCGGCTCCACGCAAGACCGCACGTTGGAAACCATCAAGCAGATTCATGCTGAAGGTCATCACGCCACGCCGCATCTGTCCTGCGTCGGCTCCACCCGCGACAACGTGCGCGCGCTGCTGCTCGCCTACCGCGACATGGGCATCAAACGCATCGTCGCCTTGCGCGGCGACCTGCCGTCCGGCATGGCCAGCATAGGCGAGTTCCAGTACGCCAACGAACTGGTGTCGTTCATCCGTGCCGAAACCGGCAATCATTTCCATATCGAAGTCGCCGCCTATCCCGAGTTCCATCCGCAAGCGAAATCGGCGCGCGACGACATGCTCAACTTCAAACGCAAAATGGACGCGGGCGCGAACTCGGCCATCACCCAATATTTCTACAACGCCGACGGCTACTTCCGCTTCGTCGAGGAAACGCGCAAGCTCGGCGTGACTGCCCCCATCGCGCCGGGCATCATGCCCATCGTCCGCTTCTCGCAACTGGCGCGTTTCTCCGACACCTGCGGCGCGGAAATCCCGCGCTGGATGCGCAAGACCATGGAAGGTTACGGCGACGATGTGGAATCGGTGCAGGCTTTCGGCCTGGATGTGGTCACGCAACTGTGCGAAAAACTGATCGCGGGCGGCGCACCCGCCTTGCATTTCTACACGCTGAACCAGGCCACCGCTTCGCTGGAAATCTTGCAGCGCCTCGGTTATCGCGCATAACCGCCCTTGCTCCCTCTCCCCCCGGGAGAGGGCTGGGGTGAGGGAACTCTCTATATGAAATCACCCGAACTCTTATTGCCCGCCGGAACTCTCGACAAAATGCGCACCGCCTACGCCTACGGCGCGGACGCGGTGTATGCCGGGCAGCCGCGTTATTCCTTGCGCGCGCGCAACAACGAATTCAAATTGGAAGAGTTGGGCACCGGCATTCAGGAAGCGCACGCGCAGGGCAAACAATTTTTTGTCGCCAGCAACCTGATGCCGCATAACGCCAAAGTAAAAACCTATATGGCGGATATGCAACCGGTGATCGCGATGCAGCCGGACGCGCTGATTATGGCCGACCCCGGCCTGATCGCCATGGTGCGCGAACGCTGGCCGGAAATGCCGATTCATTTGTCGGTACAAGCCAACACCGTCAACTACGCCGCCGTGAAATTCTGGAAATCGCTGGGGTTGTCGCGCGTGATTTTATCGCGCGAAATCTCGCTGGATGAAATAGAAGAAATCCGCCAGCAATGTCCCGACATCGAACTCGAAGTGTTCATTCACGGCGCGCTGTGCATCGCCTATTCCGGGCGCTGTTTGTTGTCCGGCTACTTCAATCACCGCGATGCGAACCAGGGCACGTGTACCAACTCCTGCCGCTGGGATTACAAAGTCGATAGCGCCGGAGAGAACAACACCGGTGAGATTCAGAAAATTGATTTCGATTTCGACAAAGCGTTGAGCGAATCCGAATTGTCCGAATGCGGCAACCAGCCGCGCCATCCGCTGGCCGACAAGGTGTATGTCATTTCGCGCAAGGATCATCCGGGCGAACTGATGCCGGTGCTGGAAGACGTGCATGGAACCTACATTATGAACTCGAAAGATTTGCGTGCGGTGGAATATGTCGAACGGTTAGTAAAGATTGGCGTTGATTCGCTCAAAGTCGAAGGCCGCACCAAATCCATTTACTACGTGGCGCGCACCGCGCAGGTGTATCGCCAAGCCATCGACGATGCCGTCAAAGGTCGTCCGTTTAATCTGGAATTGCTGGGCGCGCTGGATGCGCTGGCGAATCGGGGTTATACCGATGGCTTCTACGAACGCCACCACACTCACGAGCAGCAGAACTATATGCGCGGCCACTCCGAAAGTTTCCGCCAGCAATATGTGGGCGACATCGTAGCTTGCGCCAACGGCATGGCCGAGATCGACGTGAAGAATAAATTCCAGGTCGGCGACAAACTGGAAATCATCCACCCGTCAGGCAACCACATCGTCGAATTGAAAGAGATGCAAAATCTCGACGGCGAAACGCTCACCACCGCACCCGGTAGCGGACACCGCGTGCGCATACCGTTGCAGGGCGAATTTGCGCGGGGCATGGTGGCGCGGTTCCTGTAGGCGAAATACAAGCGCCGCGTGTTTAAATTATCGCGTTTTCCATAATTTGTAGATAAATCATCAGTATCACGTAGGTCGAGCTTCAGCCCGATATGTCGGGTTGAAACCCGACAACTTCTCCAACTTCAATCATCATCCCCGTGCCCGCCATGTTCTGATCTGCCTTCTCCGCCACCTTCTCCGCGCCCGCCGCGAATGTCGTGCTTGTTGCCGCTTCGATGGCATTCCACGCAGTTGTCGAAATCGCGTATGCCTTCTTCGATGTGTTCGCCGCGTATGCTGGCGAGCGAGTGTTCGTGGCAGCCGTAGCAGGTGTAGCGGCTGTAGTCGTTGCGCGGGTGGCAGGTGGCGCAGCTGGCGTTGTGGTCGCGGTCTAGGATGAACGATTTGCCGTGGTCAAAGGTCGCGGGTGTCCACTTGTCCTGACTGTGGCACTGGCTGCAATTACCGGTGATCTTCTGGTGCAGCGAATCATTCGGCGATTTGTGGCAGGTCTGGCATTGCGTGCGTGTGGCCGTGTTCAGCAAGTTGTGGTCGAACAGTCCCGGCTGACGGTAACGCTTCACGCCCGCGTGATCGCTGTGGCAGGCCACGCAATTCTGGCTGAGCAGTTGCTGGTGAAACGGTGTTGAAGTGAGCGGTTTGACGATGGGTTGCCCCGCCGAGGTCAGACGACCGATCTGTTCCGGCTTGTGGCACGAAACGCAGCGCGCGGATTCGGCTCCGCCGAATTTGGAGTGGCAGGCGAAGCAATCGGTTTCCAGTTGTTTGTGGCCGGGGATCAACTTGCCGGGGCCGACCATCAGGTTGGGATAGACGAACACCAGCAGCGCCAGCACCAGCAGGTTCGCCGCCAGAATGAATTTAAAAATTCGGCTCATATCCATCCCCAGAACAAAAAGATGCTGATGATGTGGCCCAGCGCCAGCACCGCGAATGCGATGAAAATCGGAATGTGAACTTTGCGCCATTGGGTCATGGCATCCAGGCTCACTGCGTCCCAGAACACAGCCTGTTCCACTTCGTTGCGCGACATGCCGCGCAACTGGTAATGCTCGCGTTCGCCCTGCACATGGCGGCGCGAACGATCCAGCAATATCTTGCCGACCATCCCGCTGATGACATTAACTCCCATCGCCACCGTCGCCAGCCACGGCAGGATGGCGTTGAAATGGATGCCCGCGTGGACCAACACCATCAGCGAACCGAGCCACGCGCTGAATTCGTGCATACGCAGCAGCGTTTTTGGATTGCTGGCGGTGATGTATTTGCGTTTGCGCGCCGAATAAATCAGCGAACCAATAATCAGCAGCGTGCCGGGAATGCCCAGATAACGGCCTATCCACACCAAATCCATGCGGTGCAGCAGGTAATCGCCCGCCAGCGTGGTCAGCGCCAACAGGCCGAGCAGGATGGTGAAAGGCAGCACATGTTCGCGCCATAAGGAATTGTTCATTTACACCTCCAGAGTGACGCTGGTTTTCGGTTCGCACACGCAGAGCAAACACGTGCCCGGTTCGGGATCGTATTCCGGTTCCTGGCGGTAGCTCACTTCGCCCGAACGTATCGTGGTTTGGCAACTGCCGCAGCCGCCCGCGCGACAACCGGAACTGGCGGCGATGCCGTGCGCTTCGGCGAATTCGAGCAGCGTTCCGCCACCGGGTTGCCATGCGAATTGCTGGCCGGATTGGGCGAAGGTCACCGTGATGTCGCCCGCTGTTGGCGCGTTTTGTGTTGCGGGTTGCTTGCGTTTGATCGAGGCCGGACCGAACGCTTCGTAGTGGATATGCGCATCCGGCACGCCCCAGTCTTCCAGCGCGGGCACCAGACTTTCCATCAACGGTGTCGGCCCGCAAATGTAAAAGTGAAACGGCTTGAACGGCAAATGGTTGCGCAGCAGGCTCACATCCACACGCCCGCGCTGCTGATAGTCGTGTCCCTGAATATCGTCCGGCAGCGGATCGCTGAAGCAGAAACGCAAATGGAAATTCGCATGCGCGGTCGCCAGATTTTCGAGCTGAGTTTTCATCGCCAGTTCGCGGCCATTGCGCACGCCGTAGAACAGCCAGATTTCGCGCCCCGGCTGCGTGTCCAGACACCATTTCAACATGCTCAACATCGGCGTGATGCCGATGCCGCCGCCGATCAACACCACCGGCGCATCGCTGCTGTCGATGTGGAAATGCCCCGCCGGAGCGCGCACCTGCAAGCGGCTGCCCACCTCGATCTGGTCGTGGAAGAAATTGGAGGAACGTCCCGGCGGCACACTCTTGCCAGCGGGCGGCACTGCGCGTTTGATAGTCACGCGATAACAATCCGCTTGCGGCGCATCCGACAGCGAATAGCAGCGCACGAGTTGTTCGCTGCTTCCGGCGGCGTTAGGAATGTCGAGACTGAAGGTTAGAAATTGTCCGGGCAGATACGGCGGCAGCGCCTGTCCGTCTTCCGGCTTGAGATAAAACGAACAGATGGATTGCGCCGCATCCTCGATGACTTTGCGCTCCACTTTGAATGTCCTCAGACCCTGCCAAGCCGCAACGCGCGTTTCGTTCTCCTGCACTGCGTGCGGCACGGGCAGATTCATGTCCTCCGCCTCATTGCGCAAAGCCTGATAACCCTGCCAATGGCGCGAGAAGCTGATCGCGAGATAGATCGCCACTTGCGCGGCGATGCCCAGCACAATCCACAACAGCAAGGTGAGCGAGGTCATTTCTTAGGGCTCCTGAAAATCATCATGGCAATGCGGGTGATGCATGAATTTTGCGTGGGCTGAGGCGGCACGACAAACCGTTCAGTTCGTAAAGTGTCGCGAGTATTGGCTCGCCAGCTTAAGTCACCCTTAAGCTGTCCACAGCGGCTTGCCGTGCGCATCGAGATAAGTCAGATACGCCCGCACATCAAACTCCAGCTGCGCATACTCCGGCTCGATATGGCGGCACAGTTGATAGAACGCCTTGTCGTGCGCGCTCTCCTTCATGTGCGCCAGCTCGTGTACCACGATCATGCGCAAGAATTCCGGCGGCATGTCCTTGAACAAATTCGCCACGCGAATCTCGCGTTTGCTTTTCAGATTGCCCCCTTGCACGCGCGAGATGCTGGTGTGCATGCCCAGCGCGTTGCTGATGACATGCAATTTGCTGTCGAACGCCACGCGGCTCAATTGCCCCGCGTTGCGCAGATGCGCGTTTTTGATCTCCAACACGTAGTCGTACAACGCTTTGTCGGTGCGCACCGCGTGCGCCTGCGGATATTTTTGCAGCAACCGTTCGGCCAGTTGATTTTGCGCGATCAGGTGGTGGACCTGGGCGGTCAACGCAGCTGGATAGCCAGCCAGATAATTGGGGGAAGGTTTGGGGTGCATCGCGGAAATGGATTGTTGCGGTCGCGCTACCGCACCCACACCGTTTTCGCGTTCACAAATTCGTGCATGCCCAGCTTGGACAACTCGCGTCCGTAGCCCGAAGCTTTCACGCCGCCGAACGGCAGGCGCGGATCGGATTTGACCATGCCGTTGATGAAGGTGCAGCCGGCCTGGATGTGTGCCGCCAGTTGTTCGGCGCGCTCGCTGTCATTGCTCCACACCGATGCGCCGAGGCCGAAGCGGGTGTCGTTGGCGAGGCGCAGCGCATCGGCTTCGTCCTCCGCGCGCAAGATAAGCGCCACCGGGCCGAACAGCTCTTCGTGATAAGCGCAGCAGTCGGGCGTGACGTGATCCAAAATCGACGGCTGGTAGAAAAATCCCGCGCCCGCGACGGATCGGCATCCGGTCACGACCACTGCACCATGCGCGATGGAATCGGTAATTTGTTTATGCAGCGTATCGCGCAAATCGGCGCGCGCCATGGGGCCGATCTGCGTGGCTTCGTCCATCGGGTCGCCGAGTTTGAGCGCTTCGACTTTGGCTTTGAACAATCGCAAAAACTCGTCGGCGATTTGCGGCACGAGGATAAAACGTTTGGCGGCGATGCACGATTGCCCGGCGTTGAGGAAGCGCGAAGCCACCGCCATGTTCACCGCCAATTCCAGATCGGCATCGTGCAACACGATAAACGGATCGGAGCCGCCCAGTTCCAGCACACATTTTTTCAAATGCTGCCCGGTCAGCGCCGCCACCTTGCGCCCGGCGGCTTCCGAGCCGGTGAGCGTGACCGCCTGCACCAGCGGGCTGGCGATCACCTCGGCCACCTGCTCGACTTCGATCATCAGGTTGCAAAACGCGCCGTCCGGCAGCCCGCTGGCGCGGAAAATTTCCTCAATCGCCAGCGCGCATTGCGGCACGTTGGGCGCGTGTTTCAGCAGCATGCCGTTGCCCGCCATCAAGGCCGGTGCGGCGGCGCGGAACACCTGCCAGAACGGAAAATTCCACGGCATGATCGCCAGCACCACGCCCAACGGCTGATAGGCGATGTAACTTTTCGCCACATCCGATGCCACGACTTCGGCGCGCATAAATTGCTCGCCATGCAACGCGTAATATTCACAAGCGCCCGCGCATTTCTCCACCTCGGCACGCGCCTCGCGGATGAGTTTTCCCATCTCCAGCGTGATGAGCGATGCCAACTCGTCGCGCCGCGCCAGCAACTGATTCGCCGCATTGCGCAGCATCTCCGCGCGCACGGCGAAGTCGCTTTGCGCCCAGTCTTGTTGTGCGCTGTGCGCGTCCGCCAAAACCTGCGGCAAGTGGGCGGCATCCAGACTGGTGAAGGTCTGGATGAGTTGGTCGGTGGTCGGGTTGTGGGTGGCGAATGGCATGGCGGCAATGGTAGGCGGATTCGGCGGGGACGTGCAACTTTAAGGTTTGATTCCCTCTCCCGCAGGCGGGAGAGGGTTAGGGTGAGGGACGTTGTGCAAATACAAATTTACTTCAACGCACAGTCCCTCATCCCCAGCCCTTCTCCCGCCTGCGGGAGAAGGGAGCAAAGCAGTATCGCGCCAAGCCAATAAATACGCCATTCTCCATCAAGTGCATGACGTAGATCGCCTATTGACGGGCATCTACACGAAGTGATGTTTTGAGAATTAGCAGGAAAGGCAACTTGTTGCCCACATGGAAATGCATGTCGGATTGTTAACTCGGCTCAACATCCCAGCATGCGTCAACGGTGACTGCATCCAAAACTCCGAATTGAGAACCGAAATGTTTCAGATAGCACGTCAGAAAAGAAGAGGCATAGTGGAAAACTTCGCCTACGTCGCGCTCATTGGCGCGTTGCGTCCAACTTATGCCGTCGGGTCGAAGGCATATAGACAGGTTTGCTAGACGTACGTCCGCATGAGTAAACGAAGACAGATCAGAATAGAAATAGTCGTAGGCTTCCTCGTGTGCTGCGTCCACGGCAAGCTGACGAATAGACCGACCCGACCAGTTTTGAAAGAGCAGGCCTTTTCTCTTGCCATTGGAAAATGTAAAAAGTGGTTTGTACTCCGCAAACTTCTCTTTGACCTCATGCTCTCGGTTTGCCCATTTCGCTTGCCACTCTATCTCCATTGACTCTTGCCATGATGGATTGACGCTTTTCCGGTGCTTGTTACAAACATCCATCGCCTGCTTATTAAGGACATGCTCATATAAAATGTATTGGCGAGCACGCTCTTGCGGCAATTGAGAAATATAGTGAGCCGTGACATCGACTTCAAACATTGTGCGCGTGATGATATAACCAGCCGATACAGGAAACCATTCAACGCCCGAAGCTTCGTACAGAGCAAGCAATGAGCGTGCGCTAGACACGTTATGCATCAAGAAGGAGGACATAAGTGACGTGTACTCAAGACCTGCAGAGTGAGTGCGATCGCCCTTGACGCTTTGAGCAAGCGTGGCAAGTGCATGTAGCACCTGCCGATGATAGGGAGCATATTCTTCCAGCGTTAAACCTCGCATGACTTTCATTCCTGTTTATTGGTCTTCGCAGCAGCAATGTAGTTGCAACAAATCCTACCCCCTCGGATGATGGTCGTGGTGCAACTTCTTCAGCCTCTCCCTCGCCACATGCGTGTAAATCTGCGTGGTGGAAATATCCGAATGGCCGAGCAGCATCTGCACCACGCGCAGGTCGGCACCGTGGTTGAGCAGGTGGGTGGCGAAGGCGTGGCGCAGGGTGTGCGGCGACAGGGGTTTGTGCAGGCCGCCGTGTTTGGCGTGTTTTTTGATGAGGTACCAGAACATCTGGCGCGTCATGCCTTTACCGAGATGGGTGACGAACAGCGCGTCGGTGACCTGTCCCGCGAGCAAGGCGGGACGGGCATCGGCGAGGTAGCGCTTGACCCAGTCCAGCGCTTCTTCGCCCAGCGGCACCAGACGTTCTTTGCTGCCCTTGCCCATCACGCGCGCAACACCCATATCCAGGCTGACTTGCGCCACGCGGAGGCCAACCAGTTCGGACACGCGCAGGCCGCTGGCATATAGCACTTCGAGCATGGTGCGGTCGCGCATGCCGAGCGCGGTCTCCACATCCGGCGCATTCAACAGTAGCTCGACATCTTGTTCGGTGAGGCTTTTGGGCAGGCTGCGCGGCAGTTTGGGGGTGGCGATTTGCAAGGTCGGATCAACCGCAATTTTGTTCTGCCGCAACAGATAGCGGAACAAACGTTTGAGGCTGGAGATGGCGCGCGAGGTGGAGGTTGACTTGGCTTCTTGCTTGTATAAATAGGCGAGGAAACTTTGGATGTCGGCATGAGTGGTGTCCGCCAAGCCGCATCCACGCTGCTTCTCCAGCCAGTCGGCAAATTTGTTCAGGTCGCGCCGGTAGCTTTCCAGCGTGTTGCGCGACAGGCCGTCTTCCAGCCAGAGCGCGTCGCTGAATTCGTCGAGGAGGTCAGTGTTGGTCATAAATACTCCCTTCTCCCGTAGGCGGGAGAAGGGCTGGGGATGAGGGGTTGTGGGCACACGCATAACTTTGCTGCTGATTGACAGCCCTCACCCCAACCCCTCTCCCGCCTGCGGGAGAGGGGCTTTAAGCAGAGTTCGGCAAGCATCTGTTTATATCGCGGTGCTTCATGATTTTTCATGTGTCAGTAGCCAGCGTTTGATGTCCTGCGCGGCATTATCCGAACGATGCATGAAACCACCGAGCCCCGCTTTGCCCACCACGCGATGGCAGGGAATAACTACAGGAATGGGATTGCTGCCGCAAGCCTGTCCTACCGCCTGCGCGCTTGAACCAATCCGTTTCGCAAGCTCGCCGTAGGTCAGCGTCTGCCCGCAGGGAATGTTCAGCATCGCCTGCCACACGTTGCATTGATGATGCGTGCCAACGAGTTCGAAAGGCAGGTCGATCTCATGTTTCGCATCGGCCAGATAGGCTTCCAGCTCAGCACAGATCACTTTCGCCATTGCACTCTGCGGTGGCTGCAATTTTGTTTTCTCCGGCAGGAATTCGATGCCGAGCAGATCCGTGTCCGAGCAGCGGATGCCGAGCTTGCCGAACGGCGCAACGATGATCGCTTGATAGTCCATGCGGACATGATAGCGGAAATAAAAAACGGGAGCCTGAGCTCCCGTTTTCTTTGCCACACAATCGCTGCTTATGCTGCGGCGACTGCCACTTTACGTGCTGGCAATTTTTCTTTGATACGTGCCGACTTGCCGGAGCGGTCGCGCAGGTAGTACAGCTTGGCACGGCGCACATCGCCGCGACGCTTGATTTCGATGCTGGCAACGCTGGGGGAGTAGGACTGGAAAGTACGTTCCACGCCTTCGCCTGCGGAGACCTTGCGCACGATGAAGCTGGAGTTCAGCCCCTTGTTGCGACGGGCGATCACCACACCTTCGAAAACCTGCACGCGCTTTTTGTCGCCTTCAACCACGTTCACGCCAACCACCACGGTGTCGCCGGGGGCGAAGTTGGGGATTGTCTTGTTCAGACGGGCGATTTCTTCTTTTTCAAGAATTCCGATCAGATTCATTTTGTTTCCTTTTCTTTTACGGAAGCTTGTTCCTGCTGGTGCTCTGCCAGTAGCCGAGCTTCCTGTTTAGTCAACTGGCGTGATGCCAGCAAATCCGGGCGACGTTCCGCAGTGCGAATTAACGACTAGATCGGAAGAGCGTCGTGTAGGGAAAGAGTGTAGATCTCGGTGGTCGCCGTATCATTAAAAAAAAA
>FZPU01000098.1_pt1 | contig 16969 bp, 16 predicted proteins | sample 1534781 | NCBI WGS metagenome assembly FZPU01 (sample SAMEA104161949, study PRJEB21768) | metagenome | isolation source: underground water
GTGCAGCAAGGTGAAGTGGGAGACCAAAGATGAGACGGTGGGATCGGAGCGCCACCGCGTGAGCGGTTTAGTTCAACCATTATTATGAGTATTAGACCAATTATTCAACTTGAGCGCCCAAATTTTTCCACAAAGGAAACTTCTCTTCGCTGTAAATGTAAAGAGGTGACAGATTTTGGAAGTTCTTTTCAAAAACAGGTAGAGGATCTAATTGAAACACTCTTGTCCCACAAAATTGCTGTTGGACTGGCTGCACCTCAGATTGGTATCCCTTTAAGTTTTTGCGCTGTTAACCTTAAACAGGAGGGTAGCGAAACTCTTGTCCTGGTTAATCCAAAATTAATATCAAATAGTGGGAAAAAAGATAAGAAGAAGGAATCTTGCATGTCTTTACCCCACTTTAGGGGGCCAGTTGAACGCCGTGAAAAGATTCAGATTTCCTTTCATTCAAGGGATGGTGTTGAACAAACATTGGAGGCCAGCGGATTTCTTTCAAGGACAATACTGCATGAGATTGACCATCTTGATGGTATCTTGTATATTGATAGAGTAAGTGACCTAGAGTCGCTTGAGTCGGTTTCTTTTTTTAATTCATAATTATAAAAATATGGGAAACTAAATTTAACAAGTATTACTAACCGTCATTTTGCATATTTTTTTACAAAATGAATGGAAGTGCTAACAATAAACACTAATCAGAGCAGTGCACAAATCTGCGCTGACGTATATTTATTGGCTGCATTTTTTAAATTCTCGATTTTAAATCACATACAACAAACAACCCCCGCTTTCCAGCGGGGGTTGTGCTATCCCCTTTCCCTCAAACCATCCCCCTCTCCGCAAAACTCACCACCGTCGATCCCGCTACAACCAAGTGATCGAGCACCTTCACATCCACCAGCGCCAGCGACTGTTTCAATGCGCCTGTGAGAGCAATATCTGAGGTGCTCGGTTCTGCCGCTCCCGATGGGTGGTTGTGCGCAAAGATGACAGCGGCTGCATTGTGCGCGAGTGATCGTTTCACTACTTCCCTCGGATACACCGATGTTTGCGTGAGCGTACCGCGAAAGAGTTCCTCCGAAGCAATCAGGTGATGTTGCGCATCCAGGAAGAGCACCATGAATACCTCATGTTCCCGGCCACTCAAAGTTACTCTGAGATAGTCCGCAACCTTGCTCGGAGAAGAAAGTGCATCTTGATACGTAAGTTCCTCTCGGAGCGAACGCATTACCAATTCTCGTGATGCGGCAAGTTTCGGCAGATAGAGGGAGCTATTTTCTTCGGCAAATACAAGTGATGAAAGCGAAGTGAAATAGATACTCTGTGCGTTGTTTTCTCCAACAAGGAGCGAGAGTAATTCTTTGTCTGATAGTCGTTGCATGGTCATGTCGGTTTCCTTTCATAAAGAACAAGCCGACCCTAATAATTCACCATGCAAGAGACAGAAACACGACGTGGAAATGTGCGTGGTTGGCACGCTCCCCTGCCGTGCTTTCATGCTCACAACCGCTATACTTTTTGGATGAGCAAACAGGATGCCGTCAGATATTTCGCAGAGACAAACGGAAGGAAGAAAATACGATTCGGCATCAAGAACGATGACCGCTTGTTTCACCTATATGTGATCGGAAAAACCGGCACGGGAAAGACAACTCTGATTGAGACACTGGCGCGCGAGGATATACGGCACGGGCATGGTGTGTGTGTCATTGACCCGCACGGTGACTTGGCGGAGCGACTGGTGGCACGAATTCCAGAAGAGCGACGAGATGACCTCATCTACCTTGATGCAGCCGATCCCAAACAGCCGTATGGATACAACCCGCTGCGTAGAGTACGGAAAGACAAAGTGCCCCTTGCAGTTTCCGGCCTTATGGAGGCACTCAAGAAACTCTTTGATGATGCGTGGGGTGTGCGCATGGAGCATGTGCTCAGAAACACGCTGTATGCATTGATCGAATGTGGCGATGCAACGCTCCCGGATATTCTGCGAATGCTTACCGACACGTCATTTCAAAAGAGCGTAGTGCAGAAAATTACCAACGTACAGGTGCGTGATTTTTGGGAGCACGAATTCAAAGATTACAATCCCCGCTACCGGCAGGAAATGATCTCCCCCATTCAGAACAAAGTGGGAGCGTTTCTCGCTGATCCAAGGCTTTACCGAATCTTCACTGAGCCAGAGATTGATCTTCATTTCCGGCAGATCATGGATACGGGGAAAATCCTCATCGTGAATCTTGCCAAAGGGAGGCTCGGTGATGACAGTGCAAACCTACTGGGTGCGCTCCTCATCACTACTTTGAACCTTGCAGCATTTAGCAGAAGCGAATTACCCGAACATGCCCGCCGTCCGTTTTATCTTCACCTTGATGAGTTTCAAAACTTCACGACACTCTCCGTGGCAAACACGGTCTCGGAGTTGCGCAAGTTTAAACTCGGGCTCGTGCTTGCCAACCAGCACCTCCACCAACTAGAGCCAGATGTCATGCACGCGGTCTTGGGCAATGTTGGCACGCTCATTACCTTCCGTGTGGGGACAGAGGATGCGCGGGTGCTTGCAAAGGAATTCGAGCCGGTGTTTTCACATGAGGACTTGGTGAACATTCCCAACCATAACATCTACCTGAAACTCATGATTGATGGAGCGCCAAGCAAACCGTTTAGTGCGAAGACGTTGCGGCCACTATCTCCGCGAAAGCAAGACGAGGAGTAACACGATAAATAGCCCACCAGTAATCATCGCCTCATACGGCGTTAGCCCTCCAGATGCCTCGAAGCTTTTATATGCGGAGACTGTTTGCACGAATGCCAGAACAGATAATGTTGCTTCCATTGTTCGATATGAGCGTAAATTCTTCCGATCAATCCTTGACGCAATTTCATTACGAATAAATTGAAGTTTCGTTTGCGTGGCAGAAGCTAAATCAACCAAGCCACTTTGTACTACACCTACTCGCAATATTCGCAATTGTAAGTTTGTGGACATGCTATTTGAGATTGAAGTAAATTTTGTAACTTCACGCACGGCGCGACTCATCTGGCTGTCTAATCCAATTAGTTTATCTACACTATCTGTGCTGGGCAAATCTTCAACAATCTCATTTAATCTTTGATCTACCGCGTAAGCAAAGAACCAACCATGTTGCAATTCGCGCATTGTCCTGCAATAAGCCAAGAGACTACCCGACGACGAAGCGCCTGCAAATATTGAGGTTGCCCAACTAAAAAATATTTGCTGATGAGGGGTTTTGATGATTGTGCATAAACTCGTCTGATCCTTTTCATAAAAAGCATGGTCTTCCAAACTGTATGCTTGGTCGATCTCTGGAGCTGCGTCAATGTCTGAAGTATGAGCAGGAAATAAAAGAGCATGGAATTTCAGATTGAGGTCTTTTGTTCGTAACCCACAAGAAGTGGCGCGCAATAAATAGAACGAAAACACATACGAGAGCCCATTATTCTCCCATGTACTGTTTGCAGAAAATCGGCGATGCCGTTGCGGAACAATCTTCCAAAGTGATTCCATTGTTTGCTTAATGATTGATGAGCAAATGTGAGTACCGCCCAGAAGCGCACGATGTGCCTTCGACTTATCGTTATGCACCACTAGTGGATCAAAAATACTAAGATGATCTAAGTGCAACGCGCGGCTATGAATGGAAAAGATTGAGTACCCATCGTCAAAAACATCAAGCGTCAACAATCTTTTATCAAGAAATATATAGTGGACGCTTTTTCCCTTCCTGCAATATTTACTGGCGCTCCATTGTCGCCATCCCAATTTTTTCAGTTCCCAGATTATCTTTTTACGCAAATTCAAATTGAGATCAAACCCAACATCCCACGGAACAAGATGAGTGCAACGAAGTTTAGAATTATTTGCCAGCATCTAGTTGCTGCATCCACTCAACAGACGACATTAACGATCCAAGGTGAGTTCCGAAAAAACGAAGCCGTGATTCATGATTCGGCTGGTAGCCAGTGGTTATACAATCTTCAAGAGTGATTACGTCATACCCGTTCTCAAATGCCCCAACGGCGGTAAGCAGCACACAGACGTGCGTATGAATGCCACTAATCGCAACTCTTTTAACGCCTCGCGCCTGCAATTCGCTATGTAAATTGCTGTTAAAAAATCCGTTATATCCTTTCTTGTTTACTACCAAATCACCCTTCTTTGGGGCGAGTTCTTTAATCACTTCCGCTCCTTTAGTTCCCTCCACAGCATGAAGTCCCCACTTTTTAACCATGACATCATTTTTGTTGTTTAGTGATGTATTGGAATAAACCACCAGTACATTATGTTGCCGAGCATATTCAATACATTTCACTATGTGCGGAATGATTTCTCGACATTTTTCACAATACACTTTCCCGCTTGGCTCCAAATACTCATTGAGCATATCGATCACTATCAGTGCGTTTTTAGTCATGGTGTTTATATAAAAATTATTAAGGGAAGCCGGAACTTATTCAATATCTACTCGTGTCATGTGCTGTAGATGACCTAACTATAATAAATCGCATAGGGATTAACAACAGATTGATTCAATGACATGAATATCGCTCCATACTAGCCTTACCCGTGACCCACTTGAACAGCACCGAAGTCGAAGCACATAATGCGCAAAATTTTGTTCCAATAAAAAATATAAGTATCCACCGCAACCATCACTGAGTACGGTAGATGCACCTGACAGCATCGCTTCTCGTGGATGACTCTCATGGTTAGGAGGAATGGCATGTTGATGTGCATATCTAACCCACATGGAGAGAACTATGAAAGTATTGCTACGCAGAGATCAGAAGGCCGGAATGATGGGGATGGGAAAGATCGCATTCATTCTCGATGTACGCGCCGAACTCACCGATGATGAAAAATCAAATATCAAAAAGTACAAGCTGGGTGACACCATGCTCTATGAGCGCGACAAGCTCATTGATTCCGGCAGCGGGCTACTCGGTGTAGCAAGCCGTTTTGCCATCAAGGCAATGAATATTTCTGTGTCCGTGGATGAACTCACCAAGGGCAAACAGATCGAGGTCAAAGATATTGTCGAGATGCTTGCGGTAGAAGACCAGATCAAGGAAGCCTGCAAAACCTTCAAGGCGGTACTCACAGCAGCATCGCAGTTTGGCGGTGAGGAAGTGCTCGAAGTGTAGCTCCCGTGGCGAACTGGAAAAACTGGTTTCTCGGCTCGGCGCAAAGCCGTGAGCATGAGGATACCTTTGCGCTGTATGACCGTGTGGCACAGGCACACGGTCACTCCCCATTTGCTGATGGGAAGTTTGTAGATAACTTCATTGTCTCCCTCGCCTCGGAAATCTGCGGCCAAAACGATGTGATGCCCACGCTTTCACTCTTTGATACTCTCTATGACACCATCAAAGAGCTCATGTGCTTCGATGGGTTACTTCTCAACCTCCCCGACCGTTCGACAATCTCCAAGCTGTCTATCGAAGAGGGCGTGCACCTTCGAGCATTGTGGTGGCGCTCGTTTCATTTTCTTGAAGACCACGAACGACTCACCGTCATCTGGAGAGATACACTGACGGGAATATTTTCAGGGATGCTCGAATATCTTCCCCTCTCCGCATTTACTGATGAGGATGGGGAAGATATGAGTGATTCAGTGGTGCTTCCAGAGGCGAGAATCAGTGACCTTTGCGACAACCTGCCCGAAGTAATCGAACGCATCATGATAACGTTCTACAATCAGGATGCGGTGAACGCACACCTCTTCGATTCACTCCGTGAGCAATTCAATGACAATGCGTTTCGAGTCTCCGGCATTCCGCGCGAACGGCAACACACCAGCACGCAAAAGATCGTCATGCCGACAGAGAACAAGAGCACCTCGCCAGAATATCTGGTGGATGGGTATCTCCAAGGTACACCGTTTGTTTTGTTTTTCTCCCGCACAGTGCCGTTTGCAATCCCATTCCCTGCGCGCTTTGAGCATACGCATATTGTTGCCGGTTCAGGTCATGGCAAAACTCAGCTACTCCAGTTCCTCATACACCATGATTTGATGAAGGCAAAGGATGATGGGCGGTCAGTGATAGTGCTTGATAGTCAGGGGGACATGATTCGCACCATTGCCCATTTGAAGCTCTTTGATCCCAAGGAGAGCGAGAGTCTGGCTTCGCGGTTTGTTCTCATTGATCCAACAGATGTAGAGCATCCAGTTGGCCTCAACATGTTCGACTTCGACCGGGCGCGGGTAAGTGCGCTCTCGGTGAAAGACAGGGAAATGATTCTCAATGCGACCGTCGAAACGTATGAATATTTCTTCGGTGCACTTCTCGGCGCAGAGCTCACCCAACGGCAAGGTGTGATTTTCCGTTACATTGCGCGGCTCATGATGGAGATACCGGATGCCACCATCCACACCCTTCTTGAACTCATGATGAATGGTGAGAAGTTTCGTCCCTACATGGAAAAGCTCACCGGCACGGCGCGCACATTCTTTGCAACGCAGTTCTTTGATCGGCAGTTTTCAGAAAACAAGAAACAGATCACGGCCAGGCTCTGGGGTGTACTCAGCAATACCACACTGGAGCGTATGTTCAGTCATCCGAAGAACAAGGTTGACCTGTTCAAACTTACTCAGGAAGGCAAGATTATCTTGGTAAATACCGCCAAGGATTTCTTGGGGCATGAGGGGTCATCAATCTTTGGCCGATTCATAGTGTCTCTGATCGCTCAGGCGGCCATACAACGCGCCATATTGCCCGCATATGAACGAAACCCCACTTTTGCATACATTGACGAGGCTGAAGACTATTTTGACGACAATATCGACCGCATGGTGAACCAGACGCGCAAGTACAAAGTCGGGTTGGTGTTCAGTCACCAGAATCTTGACCAATTGAGTACCGCACTCCGGGCGAGTGTGCTTGCCAGCACCTCAATCAAGTTTGCAGGAGGATTGAGCAGTAAGGATGCAAACACCTTGGACACAGAATTCCGCACCGATGCAGATTTTCTTTTGCAGCAGAAGAAATATAGCGGCCATACCGAATTCGCCTGCTATGTGAAAAACTTCACCGCAAAGGCAGTGTCCGTCAGCATTCCACTTGGGTATGTAGAGAACATGCCAGCCATTGATGAAGATGACTATGAAGTATTGCTGGGAAAGAATCGTGAAGTGTATGGCGTTGAGGTAGAGATTCCCGAGATTGAAATTCCTCTTGTGCAGCCCAAGAAAACTGAACGTGCAGAGCCTGTCAAAGTCAAAGCGCCACTACCTGAAAAAATCATTCCTGTTTCAACTGTCCCTGATGCGCCCGATATACCTGAGCCGCGTGTACTCCGCGCTACTGCACCAGTCATTCATCTTGAACCCAAAGAGCAGGGCGGTGGCGGAAAGCAACACAAGTACCTTGCGCAGTTGGTGAAGCAGCTTGCAGAAGAGCGCGAATTCAAAGCATCCATCGAAGAGCCAATTCTTGATGGCGCTGGACGGGTGGATGTTTCGCTTTCACGCGGGGATAGGAAGATCGCGGTAGAAATATCCGTTACCACGGGGCGGGACTGGGAACTTCAGAATATGGAGAAATGTTTGTCTGCCGGGTATGAGGAGGTGCTGGTAGTCAGCACCAATGCGCGTCACTTGAAATCCCTCGCGCGGTTCATTCCTGAAAATCTGGATGAGGCGGTGCGAGGCAAGGTGCAATTTTTCAGCCCTGAGGATTTGATCGAGTATCTTGGACAGAGCGCTTCCACGGAACCGACAACAACTGAATCCACCGTGCGTGGCTACAAGGTCAGAGTGACAGGCCAGACCCTATCCCCCGCCGATCTTGCCGCGCGGCGCAGTGCGGTGGCTCAGGTAATCGCGCGGTCGCTGGCGCGGGCGTAACTGTTTCCGTGATTAGACCCAAGCTCCAGCCGTCGTTTCAGAATTTTCTCCCCAACGTGATAAGCTTTAAGCCACTAGGCTTCTTTTTTGAGGCTTTGAGGCATACTTTCACGAATGGCAAAAAGGCAACGCGGCCTACCCCTTGCGGGTACTCCACGCAGTCTGCCTAATCAATTCCGCCAACAGGCCTATTCCCCCGCGCCAACTTGTGTTTTGCCCGCCGTTCCAGTAACTTGCGCCCCTCGCTGGGGGTCTCCGCGATGGCGGAGTGAGACAGTCCCTTTGAACCTGTACGGGTCATGCCGTCGTAGGGAAGCATCCGCAGATGCTCCCGTTTTTTTCTGGAGCAACACAATGAACGCCAATCCCCAATTTCTCGCCAAGACCGCGCACGTGGATGAAGCGGCGATCAAGCCGTTGCCGAATTCGCGCAAATTTTATGTGCAGGGTTCGCGCCCGGACATCCGCGTGCCGATGCGCGAGATCACGCTGACGGATACGCACACCAGCGCGGGTGAAGAAGCCAATCCGCCGATTTACGTTTACGACTGCTCCGGCCCTTATACCGACCCGAGCGTGAAGATCGACATCCGCTCCGGTCTAGAGGAGATGCGCGCTGGCTGGATCGCCGAACGCAACGATACCGAACCGCTGACGCAGCTCACTTCCGCCTACGGACAGGAACGACTGAACGATCCCGAGCTGGCCGAGATGCGCTTCAACTTGCAGCACACGCCGCGCAAAGCCAAGCCGGGCAAGAACGTGACGCAGATGCACTACGCGCGCCAGGGCATCATCACGCCGGAGATGGAATACATCGCCATCCGCGAAAACCAGAAACGCGACGGGCTTTCCGCGATGATGCTGCAACAGCATGAAGGCGAGAACTTCGGCGCAGCAATGCCGAAACAAATCACACCTGAATTTGTGCGCAGCGAAGTCGCCGCCGGACGCGCGGTGATTACCGCCAACATCAATCACCCCGAATGCGAGCCGATGATTATCGGGCGCAATTTTCTGGTGAAGATCAACGCCAACATCGGCAACTCCGCGCTCGGTTCCAGCATTCAGGAAGAAGTGGAAAAGATGACGTGGGCGATCCGCTGGGGTGGCGACACGGTGATGGATTTATCCACCGGCAAACACATCCACGAAACGCGCGAATGGATCATCCGCAACTCGCCCGTGCCGATTGGCACGGTGCCGATCTATCAGGCGCTGGAAAAAGTGGGCGGCAAAGCGGAAGACCTGACTTGGGAAATTTTCCGCGACACGTTGATCGAACAAGCCGAGCAAGGGGTCGATTACTTCACCATCCACGCCGGGGTGTTGCTGCGCTACATCCCGATGACCGCGAACCGCATGACCGGCATCGTGTCGCGCGGCGGCTCGATTTTGGCGAAGTGGTGTCTGGCGCACCACAAGGAAAATTTCCTCTACACGCATTTCGAGGAAATCTGCGAAATCATGAAGGCTTATGACGTGACGTTCAGCCTCGGCGACGGCCTGCGCCCCGGCTCGATCTACGATGCCAACGACGCGGCGCAACTGGGCGAACTAACGACGTTGGGCGAGCTGACGCAGATCGCGTGGAAGCACGACGTGCAAGTCATCATCGAAGGCCCCGGCCACGTGCCGATGCACAAGATCAAAGAGAACATGGACCTGCAATTGAAGCTGTGCCACGAAGCGCCGTTTTACACGCTGGGCCCGCTGACCATGGACATCGCGCCCGGCTACGACCACATCACCAGCGCCATCGGCGCGGCGATGATAGGCTGGTTCGGCACGGCCATGCTGTGCTACGTCACGCCCAAGGAACATCTGGGCTTGCCCAACAAGGCCGACGTGAAAGAAGGCATCATCGCCTACAAGATCGCCGCCCACGCCGCCGACCTCGCCAAGGGACACCCCGGCGCGCAAGTGCGCGACAACGCCATGAGCAAAGCGCGCTTCGAATTCCGCTGGGAAGACCAGTTCAATATCGGCCTCGACCCCGACCGCGCGCGCGAATTCCACGACGAAACCCTGCCCAAAGAATCCGCCAAAATCGCCCACTTCTGCTCCATGTGCGGCCCGCATTTCTGCTCGATGAAAATCAGCCAAGACGTGCGCGACTTCGCCGCCAAGCAAGGGCTATCGGAACAGATGGCGCTGGAGAAAGGCATGGAAGAGAAGTCGATTGAGTTTGTGAAGAAGGGGGCGGAGGTTTATCACAGGGCTTAATCCTACTTGCATCCTAAAAAGCAAAACGACCCGCGTGCGGGTCGTTTTGCTTTTGCAATTAGATGCCACCCATGAAGCTTTGAAGCCTATATAACTGAAAAGATTTCAACTTTCCCCAAGAAGTGACTTGAGATTAGACAGATGTTTTCTTGTTTCAGTACGAATAAATTTGCACTTCTCATCATTGTGGTCAGCAAGAATTTCTGAAGATGCTTTATGAGCATAATCATTTCTCATCGAAATCAAATTGGCATTGCTATTTGATTGCCCGGAATTGTAAAACCCAGACAATACCTTCCCATGATCACTTTTTCCTTCTATATATCGTAATACCTCCCTTAAAACATTTGCTCTTGTAAATGTATCCCATCTGCGAGCATCCTCTAACAGATAAGCTAGCGAATCATCATATGATTTTCCAGCGATATCCTGAGCAACCTGAGTGGCGCGTTTTTTTCCACTATCCACCCTGTCCGTTAGCGTCTTAAGAACACAGGCTCGTCTTTCTGAAGGCACATCGTTCCATAACTGCTTGAGTAAGACAATTAGCTTTGAATCAATCTCACTCACCCTGTCCATAAGCAAGCCTCTGCCATGTTGAGCTTTATTCTCTTTCTTTAAGAGCGACGTAAGAATCAGCTTAGCCTTTTCGGTTATATGATCCCTGTCACAGAAATATATTCCATCAGCAATATCAAGGAAACCAGACGCATCTTTGTTTGCATTAATCATGTGTTCCGTCAGGATTTTCTCTGGAGAATTCTCTCCAGTGTAAAAAAGAATGGGCAAATGGAAATGATGTAAAGTTTTACGAATGTGCTTAATGATCACATCGCCTTGCTCCGGCATTCTGAAATCAACGAAAACCATATCTAGATCAATATTATCAATAGTTTTAGAAAACGACTCTTGCTTCGTAGGGCAATTGTCATCGGTGACTTCAATCATTTCGACCTTTAACTCGATACCATAATCATCTAGAAACGAAGTAATGTTTCTAATGTCACCTCTTATATGACGGGGCTCGTCATCAATCCATAAAATTTGATATTCTGTTTTCATCTAATTAAACTCCAACTGAATTTTTGCACCACCCTTGTTTGTGCTATTACCTAATGCAACTTTCGCACCAAATCCGGCCGCAATTTTTTTGCAATGGTACAAACCCAACCCAGAGCCACCATCTGAAGTGGAAATGCCCTTCCGAAAAAAATCTTCCTCTAAATAGGTATCAAAATCAAAACCTGAACCATCATCCTCAAATATAATTTTATTAGGTGAGCAGGTTACATAAAGGTTTTTCGCTTCAAACTTCCTCGAATTATCAAGAATGTTGACAAGAAATACACAGAGTTGAGCCGGCTTGAATGATCTTACTTCTTGCAACTTTTTAGAGTTGCAAAAGTGGATTTTCAATCCCCATTTTTTATCCTTAGAGGCAATCTGTTTTATATATCCTTCTAAAAAGCCGAACATGTCATCTTTAATCGAGGCGACTTTCAGATTGAAATCTGCTTTTGTCGCCATCGTTGCTGTTTCTTTAATTACGGATACATCGAGGACGATATGTTCAAGGGTCTCAACTAAATCTTCTTTAGATACCCGCTCTGGATTTTTGTAGTAAATGGATAGGAGGGATTTGACATCCTTCTCAATGCCGCCTGAAATTTGCTTCATTACATGCGTGATGAGTGCGTCTAACGTTTTTTCTGGTGATGCCAAGCTCTCCAAGAAATTACTTCTACGTTTCTCAGTTTCCGCTCTTTCGTCAGCAGCCTTTCTTTGTTCTTCTGCATAGGCTTTTTCTTCCAGCGCCGCTTGGGTTTTACTCTGCTCTTCTGCAACAATTTGGTGAAGCTTGGCCTTTTCCTGTGCAGAAAGGTCACGCAAGGTTTTATTGCCTGAAGCTTCAACAAAGTCATCTATAAATTGAGTATATTTTGCCTCGGCAATTTTTGTTAACTCAAGTATTAGGTCGTCATTAATTTTGAAGTCAATCAGTTCAAGATCTGACTTCAATATTTTATTACATGCTTCCCTCACCCTATTTTCAGAAATGGCCTTAAGGGTGTATCTAGCCGGGTTGGCTTTAATATCAGAATCTGTGATAACTTTTATTCTGCCTGGGTCAAGTCGATCAATTAAACTATTCCAATCTAAACCGCTAACAACAAAATTTTCAAGCTGTCGCAAGATCGTAGTAACGTATCCATAGCTTTCTTTACCCTTGCTAAGTTTGGTTTTTTCTTCCGGGTCAAATGCGGTTAGTTCAAAAAATGCCTTGTTATGCGCCAGTCCTTCTCTGCTGGTAATTACAGAGAAGGTGTCATCTTGGTCGTTAATATCTATGCGGCCAAAAATTTCCCGCGTGCCTAAATATCTAGCTGTCCCTTGCGATTTTCGCTGATCTAAACCAAGCCAATCGTTTTTATCATTACCATAAGGCGAAATTCGGAAGCCGTTATAAAATAAAAATATAGAGCCATAATCATTCGGACTGATTCCGACATTTTTTGTAAAGTAACTCTTCGATAAAGCATCCAAGTAGTGCGCCTCAACCTTGATGTCTTTTAGGAGGGCATATGGATTATGTGCAGTGTATGTATATAACTCTTCACCTTGATAATAGAGGGCCGTGCGAAGAGTCAATCCATCAGGGTCAATGCTTGATTTTATGTATGTTGTCTTAAAGGTGAGCTTATCAAGAATGTTGTTATTGATTTTTTTGTTTAGCTTGTCTTTAAGCTTCTTGTCGGCATGTGGTGAATTGGAGTGTAAATACACTTCAAAACCATCATCTAAGGCAGGTGAAAATTTCTCAAGTTCGCCAATTAACTTGGTAAGTTTCTTTGAGTCCCACTCGCTCCGAAGTTGATTGATTTTGAGGATTGTTCCGTGCGCGAAGGATTTCTTTTCAATTTCTTTTAGGAAGGTATCTTTATCAAGAACATGGTATTCCAAGGGAATGGTTGATATTTCATCATTCATTCCTTTGCCTTCAAAAAGCTCCCAATCAATTGGGAGTTTAAGGTAAGTCCCTTTCGTCGATTTTGTATATATGAGGAGCTTCTTGCCCAATCTGTCGCAGCTAAAACGGCCCACGCCTTTATTGCCAGCATAGGCATTCTTCCCTACTAGAACCTTTCCCTTCTTTTCCGAGTAAGCAATATTGAGCCATTTATCCCGGATGTCATCCAAAGTCATTCCTTGACCAGAATCTGTAATGACTAAAGACGAGCTATCTGAATGAGGTGCTTCATTTTTAAATTCAATGATTGCGGATGGCGAGCCAGCATCTTTAGCATTTTTCACAAGCTCAGTAATGGCTATATTGTCATCATAAATTAAGCCACGACCCACAATATCCTTTACAGATGCATTGGCCTTAAATCTGACTATCCTCTCAGTCATCTGTTTTCCCTAAGCACTGTATAACGACACCTAAAGCTTCAGCCATTAATGGGGGGACTGCATTACCTACCTGACTATAGCGCGGACACTCTTCCTTTCTGCGTGCCCCCCCTGTTGTGTATTTCCCTTGAAAATCGAACCAATCAGGGAAAGATTGAATGCGCGCATTTTCTCTGACAGTTAGGATTCTTGGTTCGCTGTAGTGCAGTAGATCGTCAGGCAACGTAGTAATTGTTCTCGACAACATATCAGGGTGAAGCGGCGTAAAGCATTGCTTCTTAGTGCCTAGATCTTCAAGCTCTTTCTTCGTCAGGCTCTTTCCCTTTGTGTATGTTTTAAGAATTTTATTAAACCTGTTAATGGTTTCATTGTTGTGCCTTGCAAGGCGCAAGCTATTTGGAGCAGCGCCCTTGTCAGAATTTTTTCGCATTAGCCGTTGATACGAACTCAACCGCCGCGAAAATTTATATTCAATCTGCGAAAAACCGTTTGTATCAACACTCGGAATAAGCGTTGTCGCCTCTGTTTCCAAATCAGAAATCGCGTCACGAACTGTTATGTCTTTATATTGTGCGAGCCCTTTTGCTTTTCGATATTCGGGTAGAAACTTTTCTAAAAGTGTGAAGGGTGAATCTTCAACTTTTTGCCCTGTGCGAACAGCAATCATGATGAAGCGGGCGCGAGGTTGTGGCACTCCAAATTTGGAAGCATTCACTATTTGATGAAAAACCTGATAGCCAATGGCTTCGAGCTTCTCCTTTACGACTTCGGCGTAAACCTTTTCTTTTTCTGATCCAGTTTGTTTGAATGCAGCGTTAAAGCCCTTCACATTTTCTAAAAGCAGAAAGTTGGGTTGAACCATCTCTACAATTTGGATGTATTCCTCAGTAAGGCGGTTTCTCGGATCATTGGGATTTCTGCGACCTGCAAATGAAAAGCCTTGGCAAGGCGGCCCTCCGGCAATTAGATCAACCTGACCGCGCAATTCTCTAAGTTGATCCGAATATCCTGCAATCAGCTCAGATGTTGTCATATGCCGACATGGTAGCCATGATGGCCATTGAAAGCTTGGGACAACTTCTTTATCAATAAGATTGTGCTTGAGTGTTTCAAAAGCATCAGAAGTACGCTCAATGGCAAAAAGACCTCGCCAACCTGCATTTTTTAGACCGAGGGATAATCCTCCACAGCCAGCAAATAAATCAATGAAGTACTTTTGTGTCATAGGTTGCCTATGGACGGGCGTGAAGTTTCGCTCGCGTATGCTACACCAGCAATTTGTTTCTATAAAGTATTTGAGCTCATAAAACTGAGGTTTTAAATAGATATAATTACGCGCCCAAATACTTCTTTTCAATGCCGCAAAATGTTTTGCCGCCCCCACTGCGCCGCTTGCTGCATCGCGCCCTCCATCACTTCCCCGCTACCCGGTATGCCGCACGGCAAACCTGCCGGGGTGCGCTGTGTGCAGCTTGATGTTGACGAGCGCTGCAAGGTGTTCGGCCAGCCGGAACGCCCTGCCTTCTGTGCGGGTTTGCGGCCTTCGGTAGAAATGTGCGGCGGGTCGCGCGAGCAGGCGCTGGCTTGGCTGAATCAGTTGGAGCTTGCCACCGCGCCGTCGGTATAATCGCGCACTCGAATTTTTGCTTTCCATATCCAGCATGACTACCCAAGAAATCCATTTTGTCGATCCGTCTGAAAAAGAGCTTGAGCTGTTGCTGCGGCAATGTGCCGTGGTGATTTTGCAGAGGGAAAATGCGGATGATTTTCTGGCTTGGTTCCGCCAGCATGCGGTCGGCATGGCTCCGCATTTTTTCCAGCGCTTCGCGTCTGATGCGGATGAGTTGCGCAGTTTTATTTCGGCATTTTCGCGCCACATCTGGGATCAGACTCCGCTGCCGGGCAACCATTATTTGCCGCGTCCGCTACCCGAATTACAACCCGATGCGTGCTGCCCTTGCGATTCCAAACGCGACTTTCAGGATTGCTGCGCCAAGGCCGCGCATGCCGAGGTCAGCATGTTTTTTCTGAGCATGTTGCCGCATGTGCTGGAGGCGTTGTCGCCGCAGCAGTTTGCCGATTTGCCCTATTCAGAATTGCCGCCGGAGGGGCTGGGGTTTGTGGCGGAAACTTGGATGGAACAGGGGCGCGTGTTGGATGTGGTGAAGTTGATGGAAGGGTTGTTTTCCCACATTGACCAGTTGGACGAGCGTTCCGAACATTGCTTTAACAGCTTGCTTGCGTGTTATGACCGCTTGGGAAATGCGCAGCAGAAAGCGCGCATGATCGAGATCGGCTTGGCGGCGGCCAACCTGAAATTGCGCTCCGCCGTTATGCAGCGCCAGTGCTGTATTTTGATCGACAGCAAGGAATACGCGAAGGCGTGGGTGCTGTTTGAAACCTTGCGCCAGCTCGTGCCGGATGATCCCGCGTTGCCGCATTTGGAAGTGTCCATGCTGATCGGTCAGGGCGATCATGAGCGGGCGCAGAATAGAGCGCGCTTCTGGCTCGAACATTTAACCTTCAATCATTCCGAAGAAAAAATCACTCTGCTGGAATTTTTCGAAGCGGTGGCCAACGGCGACAGCGAACACGCCGACGAAGACGGGAAGCAGTGAGCATGCAAGCCGCTGTTTCCGAAATCACCGCCGAATGCCCGTGTACCGGCCATTGCTCCACGGCGCTGGGCGATGAAGTCTGTCGTGATTGCCTGCGCACGTTCGACGAAGTCACTCGCTGGGTGGAGATGAGCGACGAGGATCGTTGCCGGGTCAACCAACGTATCGCAAACACGTCATTCCGGCGTAGGCCGGAATCCAGTTAATCAACAATTTCCCGCGCAAGCGGGGCAACACTTTGTCTTTGTCCGCTTCGCGGTGTATTTTTTTTGCTGGATTCCGGCCTGCGCCGGAATGACGGCTTAATTATTTTTAGGAAAATTTATGGACATCATCCTGCTGCTCAAAGCCGCCATTCTCGGCATCGTCGAAGGTCTCACCGAATTCCTGCCGATTTCTTCTACCGGCCATTTGATTCTGGTCGGCGATTTGCTCAACTTCAACGACGAGCGCGGCAAGGTGTTCGAGATTGTGATTCAGTTCGCGGCGATTCTGGCGGTGTGCTGGGAATACCGCGCCAAGCTGGTTTCGGTGACCAGCGGCCTGATGCAAAAGCAGGAAGCCGCGCAGCGTTTCACTTTCAATTTGTTCGTCGCGTTTTTGCCGCTGGCGATTTTGGGTTTGATCTTCGGCAAGATGATTAAAGCGAATTTGTTCTCGCCCGTGCCGGTGGCGCTGGCCTTCATCATCGGCGGCTTCATTATTCTGTGGGCGGAAAAACGCACGCATACGGTGACTATCGAAAACGTGGATGACATGCATTGGAAAGACGCGCTGAAGAGATCGGAAGAGCGTCGTGTAGGGAAAGAGTGTAGATCTCGGTGGTCGCCGTATCATTAAAAAAAA
>FZPU01000062.1_pt1 | contig 16693 bp, 20 predicted proteins | sample 1534781 | NCBI WGS metagenome assembly FZPU01 (sample SAMEA104161949, study PRJEB21768) | metagenome | isolation source: underground water
TTTTTTTTTAATGATACGGCGACCACCGAGATCTACACTCTTTCCCTACACGACGCTCTTCCGATCTCGGTGCGTGGCTGGTCGAGGTTAACCAATACGGGCGCTACGCGGCGATGCTGTTGCTGCTGCTATTGGGGCTGGCGCTGATTTTTCCATCGTGGTCGGAACGCATGATGCGTCCATTCGTCGCGCTTGGCGGACACTTGCAACAACGCGCCGACCAGCAGGGCAGCATGAAAGGTTCGCTGTTGCTGGGCGTGGCGGTGGGCTTTTTGTGGGCACCCTGCGCCGGGCCGATTCTGGGTCTGGTATTGGCCGGCGCGGCGCTGCACGGCGTGAATTGGTACAGCGCGCTGTTGCTGCTGACCTTCGCCGCCGGTGCAGCGACTTCGCTGGCGGTGGCGCTGCTGGCCAGTGCGCGCGTCATCGGCTGGATGAAGCGCAGCTTCGGTGTGGAGGAATGGCTGCGGCGCGCGCTGGGTGTGGCGGTAGTGGCGGGTATCGTCGTCATCGCCTCAGGTTGGGATACGCGCTTTCTTGCGCAGTTCACTTCGGCCAACACCACCGCCACCGAACAGCATTTGATCGCGCAACTGGCGCAGCGCCCCGACATTGCAATAGACACAAACATTGCGCCGCCGCTAACTGGCGCAACGCTGTGGCTCAACTCGCCGCCGCTGACCGACGACATGCTGCGCGGCAAAGTGGTGCTGGTGGATTTCTGGACCTACTCCTGCATCAACTGCCTGCGCACGCTGCCTTACCTGAAAGCGTGGAATGAAAAATATTGCGCGCAAGGCTTGGTCATCATCGGCGTGCATGCGCCGGAATTCGCCTTCGAGAAAGACCAGCACAACGTCGAACAGGCCGTGCGCGAACTGGACATCACCTATCCGGTGGCGCTGGATAACCAGTACGCGATCTGGAACGCGTTCCACAACGAATACTGGCCCGCGCACTACCTGATCGACGCGCAAGGCCGCATCCGCCACACCCATTTCGGCGAAGGCGCGTATGCCGAGACCGAACAGATGATTCAGACGCTGCTCATGGAAGCGCATCAAAATCTGGCGTTGAATAATGAGTTGGTGAAAGTGCAAGGCGAGGGCGCAACAGCGGCGGCAGCCGATGCTGAACGTTCGCCGGAAACTTATCTGGGCTATGCGCGGCAGGAAAATTTCGCGTCGCGCGAAGAAGTGCAGCCGGATAGATTCGCAACATACAGCGTGCCGAAAACCCTCAAGCTGAACCAATGGGCGCTGAGCGGCAACTGGCAGGTCGGCAAGGAATCCGCATTGTTAAACTCTTCCGGCGGCGCGATCAGCTACCGCTTCCAAGGGCGAGACTTGCATCTGGTGCTCGGCTCGCATAACGGCAAACCGCTACGCTACAAAGTGACGCTGGATGGAAAAGAACCGGGTTCAGATCACGGCGCAGATACCGATGCGGCAGGCAGCGGCGTGGTGCAGGAACAGCGCTTGTATCAACTCGTGCGCCAGAGCGGCGCAATCAGGAATCGAACTTTCCGCATCGAGTTTCTGGATGGTGAAGTGGAGGGGTTTGCGTTTACGTTTGGCTAGGCATCATGCCTTGTAGATCGCCTATTGACGGGCATCTTCATGAAGTCGAGTGTTGAGTATTTGTAGGGTGGGCACGTTTCATGTGCCCACGCTGCCGGGCTATCCCCCTTTTATCATGAACATGATTATGTTGATTGGCTAAGCACCCACTGCCGACCTGCACTAACTGCAGTGACTCTCGCCAAATCAGCTGTTTTGTAGGTTTGATTTCCAAACCTACGGCGTTCAAGTACACAACGCCTTTCGCCGCTAGGGGAGGTATGCTCAACGAAGTAGTAAGCAGCAAAATGCCCCTCACCCAATTCCACGGCCTCTCCATAACATAAGTAGTTGCCTTCTTTCCATGGGTTCATTTTGACTCTCCAATTTGTGTCTTTGGCTTGCCTTTGATTGCCTGATGTGCTTCGGTTGGTGACCATGTGATCGGGACGGCTAAACAGATAATTAGTTCGCTGCCCTTAGGTAGTGATGGCAATGCAGGTCGATACCCGAGTTGTTTCAGTTCGTCCTCGTTGATTGGTGAGCGGAATTGTCCAGCCAATTCTCCCCCAATAAATTCTACATTCATGTCCGTCATTGCGTTTCTCCTATTGAATGATGCAAGCACAAAACCTAACAAAAAAAACTCTATTCAAGTTCCACAACGAAAGGTTTCTTTAAAGATTCTAGCCCGCGTAGGGCGCAATAACCAACGGGCATTGCGCCGTATGTGCGAGATTAAACATCCGGCGCAATAATGATTGCGCCCTACGATGTCTGTGCAGATTCGTTGAAACCCCAACACCCGCTCTCGCACAGATACCTGTCATTAGGCGTTCTGCATCATGCTCTGCGTGTAGATCGGCTATTGACGGGCATCTTCACGGGGTTGGCATAAGTTGAAGACTGCGTGCAACGCTGCGTTGGTATGCGGGGGTGGTCTGAGCTATAGATCGCCCACCGCCAACATCGGCAGTCCGTGTATCCACACCAGTGTTTCTTTCAAGGTGGAGCATTCGCTTTTGGCGCGGATTTCGCTGAGGCAGCCGCAGTACGAGCCGCGCATCCACAGTTTGACCAGATGGTGGTGGTCGCTGGCTTGCACTTTGATATGCGCGGCGAGCAGCAACGGCGAGACTTTTGCCTTGTGCTGCAAGACGTGGCTGCGCAGGCGCAATACGGCTTGATCCAGCGCTTCGTTCAGCAGCAGTTCTTCGTTGAATTCCACGCGCGCTTCGGCGAAGTCGGTCTGGTCGAGTTTGTTGCGCTGGGCGATGAGCAAGCCTTTGTCTTCCGGGATAACCAGAAACCATTCCGCGCGCGGGAATCCCTTGGGGCTGGTGTAGGCGGTGGTGACGATGAACGGCGTATCGACGTAGCCGAGCGGGTCGGCCAGGTGCACGCGGAAGCTGGGTTTGAATTCCACGAGCAACCCCTTACGTCATCTTCAGGTGTTCGAGGCCGCCCATCACGTCGCGGTCTTTGGTGGCCTGGCCTTCCAGTTTGATCTTCAAGCGCAGGTCGTTGACCGAGTCGGCGTTCTTCAGTGCTTCTTCGTAGCTGATCATGCCGCTCTCGTGCAGATCGAACAGCGCCTGGTCGAAGGTCTGCATACCGAGTTCGCGCGATTTGGACATCACCACTTTAATCTCGTGCACTTCGCCCTTGAAGATGAGGTCGGCGATCAGCGGCGAGTTGAGCAGGATTTCGATGGCGGCGGCGCGCCCTTTGCCATCGCGCTTGGGGATCAGGCGTTGCGACACCAGCGCTTTGATGTTGAGCGACAAGTCCATCAGCAATTGTTCGCGGCGCTCTTCCGGGAAGAAGTTGATGATGCGGTCCAGCGCCTGGTTGGCGCTGTTGGCGTGCAGCGTGGCCATGCACAAGTGGCCGGTTTCGGCGAAGGCCACGGCGTATTCCATGGTTTCGCGGTCGCGGATTTCGCCGATCAGAATCACGTCCGGGGCCTGGCGCAAGGTGTTCTTCAGCGCGGCTTGCCAGTTGTCGGTGTCCACGCCCACTTCGCGGTGGGTGATGATGCTCTTGCCGTGCTCGTGCACGTATTCCACCGGGTCTTCGATGGTGATGATGTGGCCGTAACTGTTCTGGTTGCGGTGGCCGATCATGGCGGCCAGCGAGGTGGATTTACCGGAGCCGGTACCGCCCACCATAATCACCAGCCCGCGTTTGGTCATCACCACTTCTTTCAATACTTGCGGCAGCCCCAGTTCGTCGAAATTCGGAATCTTGGTGGTGATGGTGCGCAGCACCATGCCGACGCGCTGCATTTGCTGGAACACGTTGACGCGGAAACGCCCGATGCCGGGAGGGCTGATGGCGAAGTTGCATTCGTGCGTGGATTCGAACTCGGCGGCCTGGCGGTCGTTCATGATGCTGCGCGCCAGCTCCTGCGTGTGCTGCGGGTTCAGCGCCTGGTTGGAAACCGGGGTCATCTTGCCGTCAATTTTGAAGGCGGGCGGAAAGTTGGCGGTGATGAATAGGTCGGAAGCTTTTTGCGAGACCATCCCGCGCAGTAAATTGTGAACCAGTTCGGTGGCCTGATCGCGTTCCATTGTTATCTCCCAAATCTATCCAACATGTAATTTTTATGTGCGGTGCATAAAGCGCGTCGCGCCAATCCACCGTGGTGCAAATTGAACTTTCGTTTAAGCGGGGAACAGGTCTTTATTCGCGGCCTTGGTGCGCGCTTCGGCGGAAGAGACCACGCCGCGTTTCACCATATCGCTCAGACATTGATCCAGCGTCTGCATGCCGATGCCGCCGCCGGTCTGGATGGCGGAATACATCTGCGGCACTTTCGCTTCGCGGATCAGGTTGCGGATGGCCGGGGTGCAAATCATGATCTCGTGCGCCGCTGCGCGACCCGAACCGTCTTTGGTTTTGAGCAGCGTTTGCGAGATCACCGCGCGCAACGATTCGGACAACATCGCGCGCACCATTTCTTTTTCATCCGCCGGGAACACGTCGATGATACGGTCGATAGTTTTCGCCGCCGAGCTGGTGTGCAGCGTGCCAAACACCAAGTGACCGGTTTCCGCTGCCGACATCGCCAAGCGTATGGTTTCCAGATCGCGCATTTCGCCCACCAGAATCACATCCGGGTCTTCGCGCAACGCGGAGCGCAACGCGTTGTTGAACGACAGCGTATGCGGGCCGACTTCGCGCTGGTTGACCAGACATTTTTTCGATTCGTGCACGAACTCGATCGGGTCTTCCACCGTCAAAATGTGGCCCATCTCGGTTTCGTTTTTGTGGTTCACCATCGCCGCCAGCGTGGTCGATTTACCCGAGCCGGTAGGGCCGGTCACCAGCACCATGCCGCGCGGATAGTCGGCGATGGCTTCAAAAATTTTCGGGGCCTTGAGGTCTTCCAGCGACAGAATTTTGGACGGAATGGTACGCATGACCGCTGCCGCGCCCCGGTTCTGCACGAAGGCGTTGACGCGGAAACGCGCCAGATTGGGCACTTCAAACGAGAAGTCGATTTCCTTGTTTTCTTCGTAATGTTTGCGCTGCCCGTCGTTCATGATGTCGTACACCATGGCGTGAACTTCTTTGTGCTCCATCGCGGGCAAGTTAATGCGGCGCATGTCGCCGTGCACGCGGATCATGGGTGGCAAACCGGACGAGAGGTGCAAGTCTGAGGCTTTGTTCTTCACGCCGAAGGCGAGCAGTTCGGTAATATCCATATATAATCCCTGAGCTTAGAAAACTGCATTGAAAGGCGACTGTCCGGGCGATTATGACTGCAATCCTCTCCAACTTGCAAGCCACCCGCGAAGCCGTCGCGCAGGCCGCCAGAGCGGCACACAGAAACGTTACAGATGTGCACTTGCTGGCGGTGAGCAAGACCTTTCCGGCACAAGCGGTGCGCGAGGCCTATCAAGCCGGACAAACCGCCTTCGGCGAAAATTATTTGCAGGAAGCGCTGGACAAGATGGACGCGCTGCGCGACCTGCCGCTGGAATGGCATTTCATCGGCCCCATCCAAAGCAACAAGACGCGCCCCATCGCCGAGCATTTCGCCTGGGTGCACGGTGTCGAAAGATTGAAAATCGCCGAGCGGCTTTCCGCGCAACGCCCGCCGCAGTTGCCGCCGCTGAATATATGCCTGCAAGTGAACGTGAGCGGCGAGGACAGCAAGAGCGGTGTCGCGCCGCAGGATGTGCTGCCACTGGCGCGGGAGGTGATGCGTCTTCCGCATTTGAAATTGCGCGGCTTGATGGCGATCCCTGCGCCTGCGACGGACGCTACGGCACAGCGCATTCCGTTCGCGCAGATGCGGTCTCTATTAGAAAACTTGAACGGACAGGGCATGATGTTGGATACTCTGTCGATGGGCATGTCGCACGACTTTGCGGCGGCGATACTGGAAGGCGCGACGATAGTGCGCGTGGGCACGGCGATATTCGGCCAGAGATTTAAGTAATATTCGCGTAGCGAAACGTTTGGTCCCTCTCCCTTCGGGGGAGGGTTCCACCCGCAAGGGGTAGGCCGTGGTTGTAAGGGGCTAAAGCCCCAACAACACACGCACGGGTGGGGGAACACGCGTTTGGCAACGACTGAAATAGGGGAGCGCAAATGAGAATAACTTTTATCGGCGGCGGCAACATGGCGTGCGCATTGATTAGCGGTTTGATCCGGCGCGGCTATTCGCCCGCCAAAATGCACGTGGTGGAAGTATGCAATGACCGCTGCATCGAGCTGCATAACGAATTCGGCGTGCGGGCGACCACGGTGCTGGCCGAGGCGGTGGTGCAGGGCGACGCGGTGATCCTCGCGGTCAAGCCGCAACAATTGCAGGAAGTCGCGTTGCAGCTCGCGCCGCTGATCGGCGAGCAGTTGGTCATCTCCATTGCGGCGGGCATCCGCACGGAAGACATCGCGCGCTGGACGGAAACCGAAAACATCGTGCGCTGCATGCCCAACACGCCCGCGCTGATCCGCAGCGGCGTGACCGCCTTGTATGCCATGCCTGCGGTCAGTCCCGACCTTTGCCAGAGTGTCGAGTCGATCCTCGGCTCGGTGGGCAGCACCTTGTGGGTCGAAGATGAAGACAAGCTGGACGCGGTCACCGCCATCTCCGGCAGCGGCCCGGCCTACGTGTTCTATTTCATCGAAGCCATGCAGCAGGCCGCTTCCGAACTGGGCATAGACGCGGAGCAATCGCGGCAACTGGTGTTGGATACTTTCCTCGGCGCGACCAAGCTGGCCGAGCAAAGCCATGAAAATGTCACCACCCTGCGCGCGCGCGTCACCTCCAAAAACGGCACCACCGAACGCGCCATCCAGACCATGGATGCCTTGCGCGTGAAACAGGACATCGTCGATGCGATTTATGCAGCCGCAGCGCGTTCCAGAGAAATGGGCGATGAGTTGGGGAGAGATGTGCAATGATGGCTGAAGCCGTTTCATTTTTGATCGACGCGCTGATTCAACCCTTCGCCGCCGTGCTGCTGTTCCGCTTCCACGCCGTGTGGCTGAAAGCGCCCATGCGCAATCCCATCGGCGAATTCTTGATGGCGCTCACCGACTTCATCGTGCTGCGCACGCGCCGCTTCGTGCCCCCGGCTTGGGGTTTCGATACTTCCACTTTGTTGCTGGCTTTCGCGGTCGAGTTCATCTATCTCACGATTTTGTTGTGGGTGCAGGGTTATCCGTTCGACAGCTTTCCCTTGTTCGGTTTGCTGGCGTGGACCGCCGTCAAACTGCTCAAGATCAGCGTGTATCTGCTCATCGCCACGCTGCTGGCCGAAGCGGTGCTGTCCTGGGTCAACCCGCACACCCCGCTCGCCCCGATGCTGGGCGCGGTTAACAGTCCCTTCCTGCAACCTCTGCGCAACGCCATTCCGCCGGTGGGCAGAGTCGATCTTTCCGTGCTGGTGCTGTTCCTCATCCTCCAGCTCATCCTCATCGTGCCGATAGGCGGACTAGAACACGCCGTGACGAGATTGTTGTGAGCGAGTGGTATCGCCGCAACGGCGACGTGCTCACGCTGACGCTGCACGTCCAGCCCGGCGCGAAGCGCACCGAAGTGCAAGGATTGCACGGCGACGCGCTCAAAATCCGCCTCGCCGCCCCGCCGGTCGAAGGTCGCGCCAACGAAGCCCTGCTCAAATTCATCGCCGGATTTTTTGATGTCCCCCTGCGCCAGGTCGAACTCAAACAAGGCGGCCAATCGCGCCATAAAGTGCTGGCGGTGACGGGGAGCAAAGTCGAAGCGGAAAGTTTGCTGGGCGGCTGATTTCAACTGCCAACTGCTTGTAGATGCCCGTCAATAGGCGTTCTACGCGATGCGTTTGATGTAAATCGCCTATTGGCGGGCGTTGCGAGGCAGTATTATTCCCTCTCCCTTCGGGAGAGGGTTAGGGTTAGGATGAGGGAGCGCTCGCTGACTCTCGCATCACCTTGCAATAATCACCCGCGCCTCTATCCCGCCTTCACCTCGCGCCAGCAGTTCAACCTTCCATCCATTGGCTTCCGCCAATTGCCGTGCGATGGCGAGGCCGAGGCCGCTGCCGCCGGTGATTTGGCTGCGCGAGGTTTCCACGCGATAGAACGGACGAAACACGTTTTCCAGTTCTTGCGGCGGGATGCCTTTGCCTTGGTCCAAAATGCGGATCACGATTTTGTTTTCGGAAATTTCCAGTTTGAGTTCGACGGGTTTTCTGTCGCCGTAACGCACGGCGTTGCCCAGCAGATTGTCCAGTATTCTGCGCAGCGCCATCGCGCCCGCTGAAATTATCGCGTCCCCTCGCACTTGCCATAGCACTTGCGCGCCGCCGCTTCTGGCGTTGTCGGCCAGTTCGTCCAGCATTGCATTGAGGTCTATGGTTTGCGCGGACTCTTTTTGCAGATCGCGGCTCAGCGACAGGAATTCGCCGATCAGCCGGTTCATGTCTTCCACGTCGTGTTGCAGGCGCTCTACCAGTTTGGGGTCGGTGTTGTCGGGCAGCATTTCGATGGCGAGGCGCATGCGTGCCAGCGGCGTGCGCAAGTCGTGCGAGATGCCCGCCAGCAGGATGGTGCGGTTGGCGAGCAGCTCGCGCACCTGCAGCGCCATTTGGTTGAATGTGATGGCGAGGCTGGTCAGTTCTTTGATGCCGGTTTGCGGCAGCGATTCTGGGATATTTCCTTCGCCGACTCTTTGCGCTGCCAGCGAAAACAAGGCCAGCGGTTTGGTGATGCGTCGCGCCAAAATGAGCGCGGTAATCAGCGTCAATACAATCGTGGCGGCCAGCGCCAGCAACAGTAATTTGACCGGGTCCATGTCGAGACGCTCTTTGGGGAAACCGATGCGGATCAGTTTGCCTCCAGAGTGTATCTCCGCCCAGAACCAGGTGGTTTCAAAGTTGGTTATCTTGATCGAAACATTTTCTCCGGCGCGCGCCGAAAGCGCGCTATCCAGCAGCGACAAATAGGGCAGATACACCTCGCGTTCGGGCAAGGGCGGCATGTCGTCGAACAGCATGAACTGGTGTTTGTTCGCCAGTTCCAGCTCAAAATCCCTGCGCGTTTCGGGGGGCAGCTCCACCCATGTTTGCGCGGACAACACCAGCAGCGCCGCCAGATCGTCGGCGGAGCGCTTTGCCATGGGCAGCATGAGGTAATTCACGGTTGCGAGGATGAAACATAATTGCAGAATCAACAGCGCACTCGCCACCGTGAACGCGGTGCTGCGCAGAAGCGAACGGTTTTTTTTGGCGCTGCGCATGGTCAGGAAGGGTTGTCCGCAAACAAATATCCTTCGCCCCACACTGTGCGGATATACAGCGGAGCGTTGGGATCGACTTCGATTTTGCGCCGCAAGCGGGTGACCCGCACATCTATGCTGCGATCAAACGGCGAGCGCTCGTAACCTTTGAGCATGTCCATGATGCTGTCGCGGCTCAATACGCGATTGGGATGTTCGATAAATATCCGCAGCAGATTGAATTCGCCTGCGGTCAACGGCACATTGCTGCCGTCTTTGTGCAAATCGCGCGAGTCGATATTCAGCACAAAAGCACCGAAGTGAAGTGTGCTTTGATGGGTAGTTTCAACTTTGGCCGGAGCATTTTCGCTGCGCCGCAACAATGCGCGAATACGCGCCAAGAGCTCGCGCGGATTGAACGGCTTGGCCAGATAATCGTCCGCGCCCACTTCCAGACCCACGATGCGATCCACGTCTTCGCCGCGCGCAGAAAGCATGATGATGGGTACTTCGCTGCGAGTGCGCAAGCGGCGCGCCAGCGACAAGCCGTCTTCGCCCGGCAGCATCAGATCGAGAATCACGATGTCCGCCGATTGCGCGGTGAAGAAAGCATCCATCGCGCTGCCGTCCGCCACCGTGGTCACTTGAAAGCCCTGCGCCGAAAGATATTGCTGCAGCAGATCGCGCAGACCCGCATCGTCATCCACCACCAGAATTTGTTTGCTGTCCATGCGCCTCACTATACCCGATGCCGAATTTGCATGTCATGGGGGAGAGCCGTGCGGTAACACATCGTTACAATTTGCTGCAATTCTGAAATTACCGGGTAACGGCTGAAGCGCACTATGCACCCATCAGGCAGGCAAGCTGATTCGGGCAACAAAACTTTATCAACAGAAGATCATCATGAAAACGAATACTCTATTTCTCGGCAGCGCACTGTTATTGGCCTTGGCTGCCAGCGGCGCAAGTTTTGCGGCGGATACTACGCCCGCACCGACAGATCCCGCCACGCTTCGCGCACAGCATCGCGCTGAAACCGCAGGCATGACAGCGGAAGAACGTGCGGCATATCGTGCCAAGAAGCAAGCGGAAATGACTCCTGAGCAACGCGCTGCCATGCGCGCTTCCGCCGGCAAGGGTACAGGCACTAAAGCGCGCGACGGTTCCGGTGCGGGCAAGATGCGCGGCGGAGCGGGAACACGTGGCGGCGGTATGGGGCAAGGCGCTGGGCGTTAATTGATGCCAGACAATTCCCTTCTTCCGCAGCGGGAGAAGGGAATAAACGGTGCGGAGCAATCATGAGAAACAAATTCCAGTTTAAAGCCAGCCATGGCAGCGTAGCGTTGCTGTTGTATCTGGCTATATTTGCTCCGCAGGCCGGGGCGGCAGAGCAAACTGCGGCGACAGTTCGCGTGCCGCTGAAAACCATGAATCAGGCGGAGTACGAAGCGTATCGCGAGCAACTGCGCCAGCATGAAAAAGGAGTTGCGCCAGATGCGGTCAAGAAAAAAACGCCGCAGACTGATGACGATGCGAATGCGCAGGAAGAGAAGCCCAAACGCAGCGGCTACGGCAAAGGCTACCGCGCCCGCACCGGGCAGGGTGGCAGGCCGGACGGCGCGGGTGGGTATCGCGGCGGAATGATGAATCACGGCGCAATGCGCAGATAAATTATGGTGGTTAAAACATGAAACAAACAAAATTGATGCCGGGAATTTTGCTGGTCGCATTGGCTTCATCCGCCGCTTGTGCGGCAGATGAAAACCTCGTCACGCTGTCCGCCGGAGTCGAATACAGCTCGGGAAAATACGGCTCTGCCACCACAACCGACATCGTCTCGGTTCCGCTCAATGCCATGTACGAATCCGGGGCTTGGGCATTCAAATTGACCGTGCCCTATCTGCGGGTCAGCGGCGACAGCAATGTCGTGGCCAGCGGCATGCACGGCGGCAGACGGATGATGTCTTCCGGCATGGGCGGCATGCCCGGCACGAGCAGCACGACTGGCAGCAACACCCGGCAAAGCGGGCTGGGGGATGTGGTGACCATGGCGACGTACAACGCATATTTAAGCGAGGATTCAGACTCGGGTATAGACCTCGGCGGCAGGATCAAATTCGGCACGGCAAACAAGGCGCTGGGGACAGGTGAAAACGACTATGCGCTTCAGATTTACGGCTATCGCGACCTCGCCGATTTTTCGCCCAACATCATGCTGGGCTATGAAGTGCCGGGCAGTTCGGCAGCCTTGCTATTGAGCAATGTGTGGTATGGATCGGTGGGCAGCACCTACCATTTCAGCGAACAAACGAGCGCGGGGCTGGACTATAAATATGCGCAGAAAGCTTCGGTTACAGGTGCGCCCCAGCGCGAGTTGAGCCTCTATGCCAACCAACAAATAGACGCAAACTACACTCTGCGCGGCTATCTGCTGAAAGGCTTTTCAGATGGCAGTCCCGATTATGGAATCGGCATGTTGGTTTCAGCGGGGTTTTAACTACAGGCCTACACATACTTCCGGCGTAACAGCCCGCCTGTCCGATAATAGTTGACTGCCGCACTCGGCAATAGCAGAATCCTCAAACGGCATCGCCGTCCCGTCCGGTGGCGGGGATGCCCCTCTTTAATACAGGAGGTAATCATGAGAAACCTTCACGCTTCACTATCACACTCGCTCGTCGGCGAACTGGCGGTGTCCCGATTTGAATCCGCCAAAGCTCTCGCCTACGCGCTCGCCGAGTCCGACAACGAATTGCTTGAGCCGGAATTGATGGCTTGGGTTGATCGGCCTTCAGCCATGGCTTCACCCGAAATGGAAGGTTATGCACGCTCCAGCGGCTGGCGCGATTACGGTGTGTCCCACGGCGGTCGTCTGGAAATCGAAATTGGCGGCGAGTCGTTATTCATTTTCGCCGAGTCCAGCCCATTCGATTCCTACGAACATTTCGGCCACGGAGCGTTTGTCAATCTGCGCGACGATCAGGGCATCGAAATGATTTGCCGCATCGGGGGCGAAGACTGCTTTCCTCTGGACGAGTGGAGCAGCAAGCTCACTTGACAATTCTCGCTTGAGAAAGGAGTTCATCATGTTGGACATCAACCACGTTATCAATGAAGCCGCGCTACATGATCTCGACCCCGAGGGCAATATGTACGATCTGGGTCATTGGTCTCCGCAGACGGTCAAACGGCTGGCGGAAGAAGAGGGAATCGAGGAATTGACCGAGGCGCACTGGCAGGTGATCTACACGCTGAGAAATCTTTACCGGGAGCACGGTCGGCCCGCGAATGTGCGCGAAGTGATGCAAATTCTGGAGCGCGATTTTGCGGCGGAAGGCGGGCAACGTTTTCTGTACGAACTGTTTCCGAAAGGGCCGGTCACGCAAGGCTCGCATTTGGCGGGCGTGCTGCCGCCGCCGAATGCCAGCGATCCCTCGTTCGGCTGGGCAGGTTGAACTAGATTTTATCGAACAGCATTTCCAGCCTGAGCAGCAGCAATGGCGTGGATTTAAAATTGGAATCCCTGGGGAAATGCAGTTGCGGGTTGACTTCGAAGAATAACCAGCGCCGGTTCAGTTGCTGGCGGTAGCGCAGCGACAACACGTAATCGCTCACCTGCATGTGCGGGCGGCTGGTGCCGATGGCGCTGGCTTCGTAGTGCAGGGCGCGCTGTTCGTCCAGCGTATGAAACACCGAAAAATCTTGGCGCAGATCGAAACTTTGCAAACGATGCATCCAAGTGGCGCTGCTGGATGCGCGGAACAATGCCGGTTCGCCCAGCGTATGCTCGAAGTCGATCAGCGTGGTTTCGCCGCTGCCTGTGCGCTCGAACCAGAATGCGGTCTCAGCCACTTTCATGCGCCATGAAGCCAGCGGAACTGCCTTGCTCAACCGGGCGCGGGCATAAGGCTGAATCGGGTTTTGCACCTGAATGCCGACATCGGAACTGTAGTGCCACGCGCTCTCGCTCGGCTTCTCATAGCGCACGGCCACGCCGTAATTGTCGGGTGCGGCGAGTTGGCTGACGGGTTGAATCTGCTTAACTTCCTCCGCGTCAGACACATTTTTTTCGGGATCGCTTTCCAGCAACAAGTGCAGGCGCTCTTCGGTGGCAGGCAGGCGCAGCTTGGCTTTCAAGGCAAGGCGCGCCTGACGGTTGCCACCCTGTTGCATCAATTCGTTGAGGTCGAGCTGCAACACACTCTGGTTGGCTTCCTGAAAATTGCGCTCGTTGCCGAAGAAGCGATCCACGCCGCTAACGAAGCCGACAAATTTTTCCGAGACATAATCGCGCGTGCTATCGACCGCTTCGATACTGCTTTTGGCAACAGTTTGCTCAATGCTTTTTTCGTCAGCGCGGGCCAGCGACGAAAAAAGCAAAGCACCGGTCAGGCACAGGCAGAGCGAACAGGATAAGCGACGGGGATTCAAAATATCGGCAGCATGCATGCGGCGGATGATACACAGAAACAAAACGGGGATGTTCAGCCAGCCCCTAAGTTTTCGGCGGGTTGCCGGGTGTCGGTCAGCGCCTGAAACCCGGAAATGACATCGAACAATTCTTCGTCGATGCCGCTCTGGCGCAAGCGATGGAAGGTGCGGTTCAAATCTTCCAATAGCTCGTCAATATTTTTTTCCGCGCGCTGCATCGCGGCCAAGCGGCTGGCATTTTCGCTGGCGAGCGATTCGGCGCAGGCGCGGAACAGCGAAACAAAAAGGAATTCGCGCACCAGCGCTTGCAGCGTGTGCACACCTTCCCCCATGACCTCGGGCAAGTTGCCCGTTGGCCATTCAATTGTCGCCACATCGCGCCGCCACGCATCGTCCAGCGGCAGCAGGCGCTGGCTCACCGGCGCATAGATCGCACCGCTTTGCGGGCGGTTATGAAAAAGAAAAACCTGTGCGATCTCGCCCTTCTCGCGCCGCGTTTCCATTTCGATCAGAATCTGCCCGACCAGCGGCGTGATCGCGCTGATGGAATTCGGCAGGGTGAAACCGTCCAATGTTGCTAATTCGGTTTCCGCAAGACGCGACTGCATGCGCTCGCCGATCGCCCACACCGTTTTCTTTCCGGGCAGGCTGCCCAGCGTTTTCACCACATACTCCGCCATCACTTCATTGAACTGGCCGACCAGTCCCTGATCCGAGCCGAACACAATTGCGCCAATCGCGCCTTTGTTTTTTTCAACCCCACGCGCGGCGGCGGGCGGTTCGTCCTGATGCAGACACGCGACCAATCCCAGTTGCAGCGTGCGGTAATAATCGCCCAACGAGCGCACCGCATTTTCGTACTGCACGATATTCGACGCAGCCATCGCCTTCATCGTGCGCACCACGGATTCTAGGTCTCCTGCGGTGGTGATCTGGTGACGCAGGCTGGCGGCGGTTTCGCTCATTTTAGAAAGCACAAATGAGGTGTTTGTAGGTGCGAATTTATTCGCACGCACATCGTGTTACGTGCGAATAAATTCGCACCTACAAAAGCTACGCAATACCAAAAATTTCTAGCCATTACGTTCTGACTCAGTCTTAGGAACAAACGCCACCAACGCCTGCCGCGCAATATCTATGATCGTTGCGCGATCCGCATTGCTCAACACGTCTGCGGTTTCCAAGCGCTGACATACCTCTGCCGGAATATTCTTTGCCGCTTCAACTACAGCATGTTCGGCCTCGGTCATCTGTTCCAGCGGCACTTCGTCAAAAAGTTTTTCCGTCAGTGCCAGCAGCACGGCGATCTGCGCGGGTACGCTCACCGGCGTGAATTCCGGTTGTTTTAGACAGGCGCGGATGCGCCGTCCGTGTTCGATGATCTTGCGCGTGCTGTCGTCCAGCCGCGCGCCGAAACGGGCGAAAGTTTCCAGTTCCTCGAACTGCGCGTAAGCCAGTTTGAGATCGCCCGCCACGCCGCGATACGCCGCGCGCTGCGCCTTGCCGCCCACGCGCGATACCGATTTGCCGACATCCACCGCAGGCAGCACGCCCAGTTCAAACAGCGACGGCGACAGATAAATTTGCCCGTCGGTGATGGAGATCAGGTTGGTTGGAATGTAGGCGGAAATATCCTGCGCTTCGGTTTCGATGATGGGCAGTGCGGTGAGCGAACCGCCGCCGAGTTCGGCGCGCAAGTGCGTGGCGCGTTCCAGCAGGCGCGAGTGAATGTAAAAAATGTCGCCGGGATACGCCTCGCGTCCCGGCGGACGGCGCAGCAGCAAAGACAACTCGCGGTAGGCGCGCGCATGATGCGTAAGGTCGTCGTAAACGATCAGCACGTCGCGTCCCTGTTCCATGAAATATTCCGCGATGCTGGTCGCCGCGTACGGCGCGACATAGGCGAGGCCGGGCGGATCGTTGCCTTCGGTCACCACCACCACGGTGTATTCCAGCGCGCCGTTCTCGCGTAACGAGGCAATCGTTTTGGCCACACCGGAGGCGCGCTGGCCGATGGCGCAATACACGCACAACACATTCTGCTCGCGCTGGTTGAGGATGGTGTCGATGGCGATGGCGGTCTTGCCGGTCTGGCGGTCACCGAGTATCAACTCGCGCTGACCGTGGCCAACCGGGATCAGCGCGTCGATGACTTTGATGCCGGTCTGCAACGGCACGGTGACCGGCGCTCTATCCATGATGGACGCGGACGGACGCTCGACCGGCAGGCGCTTGGTGGAGGTTAGCGCACCCAAGCCGTCCAGCGGCCGACCCATCGGGTTGATGATGCGTCCGATCAATCCGTCGCCCACCGGCACATCCATCACATGCCCGCGCCGTTCGACTTCATCGCCCGCTTGCAGGTGCGAGAAATCGCCCAGCAGCACTACGCCGATTTCATCTGCGTCCACGTTGAACGCGATGCCGTAACTCTCGCCGGGAAACCTCAGCACCTCCTCAAAACTCACACCGGGCAAGCCCGACACCATGGCGATGCCGGTGGCGATGCTGGTGATGGTGCCGACTTCGCGCGGCTGCATTTGCGGTGCGAAAGTTTCCCGCGCATGGCTGATGCAGCTAAACGTGCTGTCGAAAATGTTTTGCAGATTCTCGGATTCCACGGTCATTGGCTCTTGGCTGCTGGCTTACTTTTTTCAAGTTTAGGCTCAGCTTTAGTACCGGGTTTTGGCGTGTCAACTGCCTCAGGCTTCGGCGTTGTCTTGGCCTCAGGTTTAATCTCGACTTCGGCTTCTGGTTTTGGCGTGTCAGCCGCTTCCACGTCCGGCGCTGCTTTGGTTTTGGCTTCGGGCTTCAGCGCTGCTTTAGTTTTATGCGCAGGCTCGACTTTGGCGGGATATTTTTCTTGCCGAATCTCGCGCTCCGCCTCCTCCCAATTGTCGGCAGCCTGACCGTCCTTGTAGATCGGAAGAGCGTCGTGTAGGGAAAGAGTGTAGATCTCGGTGGTCGCCGTATCATTAAAAAAAAA
>FZPU01000045.1_pt1 | contig 16664 bp, 11 predicted proteins | sample 1534781 | NCBI WGS metagenome assembly FZPU01 (sample SAMEA104161949, study PRJEB21768) | metagenome | isolation source: underground water
TTTTTTTTTAATGATACGGCGACCACCGAGATCTACACTCTTTCCCTACACGACGCTCTTCCGATCTTGTCCGGCTCGACCGCGCATGCGGAAGAGGCCATCAACGAGACTGCCGAGAAGTTCGGCGATCTGGCTGTGGTTGAAGTGCTGGAAACGTTGGAACCGCATGTCGCATCGTTACATTTGTCAGCGTTCGACGGCGGCAAGTTGTCACTGGCGACGCTGCTGATCCCGCCCAAAGTGTGGGCCGAAAGCCTGGCGTATTTTGCCGCCGTGTGGGACGAGGATTTGATCGAGGACGAGCCGGAAGTGTTGGCCGAATCGCTGTTCGCGCACATTCACGGCGTGGTGTTTGCCAGCGATGATGCCGAGCGCCGCAGGGAACTGATCCACGCCGCGCTGGCCACGGATTGGGGCACGACGGCGTTTGCCGTGCTGTTCTCGACCGCCACCGAGGAAATCATCGAGATCGCCAATGCCATCCACAATCACGGCGCGGATCGCAGCGGACAGACCACTTCCGATCACGATGTGATTCCGCTCGCACTGGAAATTGCGCGAACCGATGAAGAAGCGTGGGATCGCGTGCTGTTTGAAATTTTCCCCGACTGGATTCCGGGTGAAAACCAGCTGCATGCCAAGTCCGACGAAGACGATGACGGCGATGACGACGAAGATGTCGAGCATGAATTTGCCATGGGTCGCACCACCAAAGAATTGCTGCTGCGCTTGCGCAAACAAGTGCCCGGCAAAGCGGCGAGCGCACCCAAGGCAGGTCGTCGTCCGAGTCTGGGCGAAGATATTTTTTCTTAGCCTCTGTCATTCCCGCGCAGGCGGGAATCCAGCGATTTTATAAAACATGCCTTTAATATTTTGTCCTTGCTACGCAAGGGATATTTTTTCACTGGATTCCCGCCTGCGCGGGAATGACGAAATTTGAATATTTAGAAACGCACCCATGCAAATCACCAGTTTCACCACCCGCCCGCCGCAATTGGTTCAAGCGCTAACAGCGCTTGCGCAGCGCGCCGACCACCAACAGGATGCCGACACGCTCTTTCACGAACTCGGCGGCATCACCGTGCTGGTCGCCAAGCGATTCACCAACGACCGCACCGCCGAAGGCATGCTCGAAGCGTTTCACCTGACGATTGGCTGCATCTCGCTGGGCATCAGCCAGTCCGATATTTTCAACAGCGATGAAGCCAGGCTGTCTTTTCTGTTGAGCGAGGGGGCCGAGCGCGTATTTCAGGCGGGCTTCCGCAAGATCAAGGAATTGTCCGCCCTGCCCTACACGCCGTTCATTTCGGACTTCGACAGCGACCCGTTCATCCAGCAGCGCAACGTCAAAATGCTGTTCGGGGAAATATGCCGCGCCGATCCTGATGCTACATGGCACGGCGACGAGGTTTATAAAAATGAAATGCGCGACCGCAGGAACAACCAGCGCATCATCGAGTGCGCCCAGTGGTTGCGCAAAAAACATTTCGCCGGTCCCGTCAAAGATTGCGAACTCGATGCCAACGCGGTGATCGCCATCGCGGTGATTTTCGCGATTGCGGGCGACGGCCCCATCGTCGCGCGAGTCAGGCAAGCGGATGTGGAAACCCTGATCCGGGGCATGCGTGAAACGCAGCCGGACATCGACGCGGGCTGGGACGCATTGCTGAATAAAGTCCCGCTGGAATACCACCCGCTGCTGCGCGAACGCATGGACGAATACCGCAACACCTTCGTCAGAAAAATATTGTCCAACACCAAAATCAAAACCCTGGTCACCGAGGTGCAGGATTATTACGCGGGCAACGAGCAGGAAATTGATTACGACTAGGCCAACATGCAGAACGGTTTTGTAGGTCGGGTTTCAACCCGACATGTCGGGCTAAAGCCCGACCTACAAGGGACTGCCTGAAGATGCCCGTATTTACTGGCTTGCGGGCAAACGCCCTTGACGAAAACCCTAATATCCGGTCGGCGAAAAATGCATGAAGTCTTTTTGCTGTCCGGCGATTTCTCCGCCCCAGCGAAAACCGTTTTGCTTGAATTCCAGCACGATCACAGAGTCTTTGCTCAAGCTGAATTCCTGCTTGGGATCCCATTTTCCGCCTTTGATTAAGCGACAGGATGGATTGACGGTGACGCAGTTTTCGTAGAGGCCGTTCTGGTCGGTGTTGACATCCAGCGCCACGCCAAACGAATGGTTGCTGAAGCCGGTACGGTTGCCCGCTTTATCCACATCGCCGCGCGTCATGCCGACGCGATACGCAACCAGATCTTGCAGTGGCGCGTGCTGGCGTTGCAATTCGCCAATAATTTTTTGCACGCGAGGCGCAATGCGTTTGCACACCTTGATCGGGCGCAAACCGTCGAAAGTTAAAGTAACCTGATCTTCCTCGCACACCGTGCATCCGGTCTCGCCGTCTTTCTCAACGGCGGTCAGCTCGCTCATCGGCTTCACCACCTTGACGTGCCCCACCGACTTCCTGTCGCGCACATTCCATTTGTAGGTGGAATACGTACATTGCGGTTCACCGCCATAAGCCGCGCCGTTCGACAACAACACGGCGCACAACATCAGTCTGAATAGCATTGATAATTTTCCTTTTTTAAATGTAATCCCGCCACGCGGCGACCCGCTCACACCGGCAACGATTTCTTCTCTTGCAGGAACACGCTGATCTGTTGCGCGGGCACAGCCGGGCTGAAGAGGAAACCCTGTATCTCGTCGCACTTGAGCAATCTCAGCAGATTCGCCTGTTCCCGTGTTTCCACGCCTTCCGCCACCACCTTCATATCCAGCGAATGCGCGAGGGAAATAATCGCGGCGACGATACTCAGGTCGTCCGGGTTATTGGCCATGTTGATGATGAAGGCGCGGTCGATTTTCAAGGTATTGACCGGCAGTTTGGCGATGTAGCTGAGCGATGAGTAACCGGTGCCGAAGTCGTCAATCGCCACTTCCAGACCCATTTCCCGGATCACATTGAGTTTCTGAATGTTGGCCTCGATGTCTTGCATGATCAGGCTTTCGGTGATTTCCAAATCCAGATATTGGGCCGCGCCGGCGTTGTCGCCCAACACTTTTTTGACGGTATCCACGAAGTCATTCTGCCGCAGCTGGATAGCCGAAACATTGACGGCAACCCGTGGCGGCTGCAACCCGCTTTGCAGCCATTGCCGGGTATCCGCCACGGCCTGTTGCAGCGCCCAGCGCCCCACATCGAGGATCATGCCGTTTTCTTCAAGAATGGAAATGAACTTCATCGGCGGCACCAGACCGTCCTCCGGGTCTTGCCAACGGATCAGCGCTTCCAGCGCGCAAATATGTCCGTCTTTGAGGTTGATCTTGGGCTGGTAGTACAGCACGAACTGCCCCAACTCCAAGGCCTGGCGCAACTTGTTTTCCAGCGTCAGTCTCTCGGCGGCCTTGGCGTTGAACTCGGGGGTATAGAACAGATATTTGTCGCCGGATTTTTTGGTTTTTTTCAGCGCTGCTTCGGCGTTGCGATACAGGGTGTCGGCATCTGTCCCGTCGTCGGGGAATATCGCAATGCCCGCTCGGGCGGAGATGCGCAAAGTTTTTCCATCCAATTCGAATGGCTTGCCTAGTGCCGGTGTGACCTGCCCCTCCAGAAAACGCATCACGTCCGCTTCATCCCTTTTGTCGGACAGCACCATGCCAAAACAATCGGCGCTGATACGCGCCAGATGATCCACGCCGACACCGGTATGTATCAGGCGTTCGGCGGTCTGTTTCAGCACCGCATCGCCCGCGTGCCGTCCGAACGACTCGTTGATATTTCTGAAGTGTTCCAGATCGATTGCCAGCACTGCCAGCGTTTCTCCGCTTTGCGAATCAAGCAGGTGCTGTCCCAGACGGTCATAAAACAACGCACGATTGGGCAGGCCGGTAATCGCATCGAAATAGGCAAGGTAATTCAACTTCTCCACTTTTTTAAGATGCTCCATGGCAAACGAAATATCGCCCGCCATTTCGATCAGCAGCCTCATCTCTTCTTCGTCGAACGCATCCGGCTCTGCGGCGTAGAGCGCGAACACACCTGCGGGTTGCGCCTCTATCAGCAGCGGAAACACGGTTACAGAACGGTAACCCCGGCTCAATGCCTCGGCGCTCCAGGCTGCCATGCGTTCATCGCTGGCGATGTCATTGCAGATCACCGGCTTCTTTTCGGCCAGTGCCTGCGCGGTCAGCGCACAACCTCCCGGCGCATCCTCGCGCGCACTCAAATTGATCTGTTCCAAATAGCCGTCGTCGCGGCCTGCCTGAGCGGCGGGTGTCACCAGTCGGGTATCCGCATCAAACCCGCCAATCCACGCAAAAATAAATCTGCCATGCTCCACTGCAATGCGGCAGGCTTCCCGGAATAATTCACCCTCGTCGCGCACGCGCACGATGGTGGTGTTGATGCCGCTGAGCACGGCGTAGATGCGGTTTAGACGCTTGATTTTCGCTTCGTTAGCCCGGCGCTGGGTAACGTCGCGCGTGATCGCCAACATTTGCGGACGACCGTCTTGCGGATCAGAAAGCGGCACGGCATGCGAATCGAGCCAAAGATGCCGCCCTTTCAACCCGACTATTTCAAACTCGAAGGACGCGCACTTTCCATCCAGTACTCCCGCCTCAAAGGCGCGGTAAGCCTCGCGCTGTGCCGGAACCACGAACTCGGCGATCCTGCCCCCCAAAACCTGCTGCAAAGAATCCGCATCAAGCATGGCAAGCCCCGCCGCATTCATCTGCACCAACCGCCCTTCCGCGTCCACCACCTTCACGCACTCCGGCTCCGCATCAATGATGGTGCGCATGCGCGCCTCGCTGTCGCGCAGCGCCGCCGTCCTTGCCTCGACCAGCTGTTCCAGATGCTCGTGCAATCTGGCGCGTTCCAGCGATACCGCCAATTGCTGGCCGACGTTGTGCAGCACCTTCAGTTCATCTTCGTTGAACAAACCTTCGCCCTCGCCCGCCAGATTCAGGATGCCCAGCGTGCGCCCCGCGTCAATCGCAAAGGGAACGCTGGCATGGCAGCGCAGCCCCTGGGTATCGCCTTTGGCATTGGCGAGACGTTCGCACTTGATGATATTGGTGACGCTGTCGAGTTCACCGCTGAGCAGCTTGCCCCGGCACTCGCAATCGCCATCGAGCGCTTCCGAAGTGGCCAGTGCGGGCGGCAGGTTGCGCGCGGCGACGATTTTGAAACCGGAATCTTTTTCATGAATTGAAATCCAGCCCGCACGGATGCCGGGCAGTTTCAGCGCCTGCTCCAGCGCTATCTCGGCCACTTCGCGCGAGGAGACCACGCGGTTCAAGCCTTCCGAAATGCCGAACAAGCCTTGAAGAACCTGGTTGGAATGCACCAATTCGGTTTCGCGCTGCTTCAGTTCGACGTTGATGTGAATTGCCTGCTCATAAGTGGAAATCAGCAGATCGAGAATCTGCTGGCGCTCGGCATTGATGAAATGCTTGTGGCCGCCCAAGTCGATTTCCACGCCCAACTGCATCTTGTGCCCCCTGCGCAAATCGAGGTTCATCAACAGGTATTCGATGCGCGACAACAGATAGCGCTCGTCGTAAGGCTTGCGGATGAAATTGTCCGCGCCGCATTCCAGGCCGCGTATCACGTCCTGCGAGTCGGAAAGCGTGGTCACCAGAATGACCGGAATATCCTTCAGCTTATCGTCGAGTTTGATCGCCTTGCACAGCTCGTAGCCATCCATCTCCGGCATCACGATGTCGCTGATGATGAGCGCCGGTTTTTGCGCCTGCGCCGCCTGCAATGCCAGTTTGCCGTTGGCGGCAATCGTCACCGCGTAACCATTTTGTTCGAGCATAAAACCGAGTTGTTCGGCCTGGGTGCGGCTGTCCTCGGCGACGAGAATCTGGGTCGGGCTTTGCTGATGTTCTTTCATGCTGGAACTCCTTTATTCTTTTGTTCTTTCATTGCGTGTTATTGCTTGCCAAGCTGCGCAGCAGCGGCGCGATCTTCTCCGGCGGCAGGATCATCTGCGCCGCATCCAGCTTGATGGCCTCACCCGGCATGCCGTGCACCACAGAGCTTTCCTTATCCTGGGCGATAGTGAACGCGCCCAGATCCCGCAGCAGCTTCAATTCCTGGGCACCGTCACGTCCCATACCGCTCAGCAGGACGGCCACGCTTTCGCTTCCATAGCTATCGGCCAGCGAGCGAAACAGGCACGAGACCGAAGGGCGCAAACCGCTTTCAGGCTCATCCTTGCTCAAAACGATTTTCCCGCCGCGCTCCACTTTCATCTGAAAATCGTCGGGTGCCACATAGACGTGACCGGGTAACATGCTTGCACCATGCACGGCAAGCTGCACCGGCAGCGCCGACGAATGCCCCAACCACTCGGCAAATCCCTGCACAAAACCGCTGGCCATGTGCTGCACGATCAGTATCGGTGCCGGAAAATTTTGGGGCAATCCGGCCAGTATGGTCTGCAATACCGGCGGGCCGCCGGTCGATGCGCCCAAGGCAACCACCGCAACTTTCGCCGGTCTGCGCGCGGGCATAGCTTCCTGCGCCCGCTCGCGTCGCGGCCAGCGCCGCACCACCTTCACTTCCGCCATCAACTTGACTGTTTGCAACAGCTCCCGCGCCGTCGCCTCGAACTGCTGGTGACCGATGCCGAACGGTCGGCGCAGCACGGCCAAAGCCCCCGCTTCCGTAGCGCGGAATGTGATCGCCACATCATGCGGATCGGTGCTGCCGCTGACGATCACTATCGGGGTCGGATGCGCCTCCATAATCCGGCGCGTGGCTTCCAGACCATCCATTTTGGGCATGTGAATGTCCATCGTAATGACATCCGGCTGCAACTGCTGCACCGCCTCAATCGCCGATTCACCGTCACTGGCAGTACCGATCACGTGGATGCCGGAATCGGAGGAAAGAATGTGCACCAGAAATTCGCGCACCACCGGTGAATCTTCCACTACCAGAACTTTGATCAACAGTAATTCCTCAGTAAAGTTTTCATCTCTCCCTTGTCCCGCCTGCGGGAGAAGGATTCAAAATATTCAAATCAACTGCCGCACCACATCCAGCAGATTGCTCTGGTCAAAACTGCTTTTCACGATATAGGCGTTGGCTCCCACGTCGATGCCGCGCTCGCGGTGTTCGCGCGAACCCAGCGCCGTCACCAGCACCACCGGCAATTCCGCGAGTTGCTTGTCCGCGCGCACCTTGGCGGTCAAGTCGAAACCGCTCATCCTCGGCATATCGACATCCGACACCAGCAAATCGAAGTTGCCGGTTTTGAGCGTGGTGTAAGCATCCAGCCCGTCCACTGCGGTGACCACGCGGTAGCCCGCCGATTCCAGAATATTTTTCAGCAGCGAGCGCGAGGTGATCGAATCTTCCGCCACTAGAATGGAGCGTTGCCGTGCCTCCGGCGGTTTCTCGGCGACGGGCGCACGGCGCGACGCGGTGTGCACCATGGCCGACTGCATCAGGTCGGACACGTTCAGCACCGGCACGATCTGTCCCGTGCCCAGTGCGCACGCTCCGGCCACATTGCGCACCCGCGCCAATTGCCGCCCCAGCATCTTGACCAGCACTTCCTGCTCGCCGAGCACCGCGTCCACTTGAAAAGCGATGCGCGCATTGCCCATGACCAGGATCACGGCCTGCATGAAACCGCCCGCATTCTCCACGCTGTCGCTGCCGTCCAGTTCCAGCACGTCCTCCAGCCGCGCCAGCGCGACCGCCCGCTCGTTGAAGGAAATGGTTTCGCGGTTTTCCACGGTGCGAATATCTTTGGCAGACACCCGCAGCACACATTCCACGTTGTGCAGCGGCAGCACGAACAGTTGCTCGCCTACGCGCACCAGCACGCCGCGAAAGGTGGCGAGGGTCAGCGGCAAGACCATGCGGAACAGCGTGCCGCTGCCGGGGCGATTCTCGATTTCGACCGTGCCGCCCAGCCGCTCGATCTTTTCGCGCACGATGGCCAGACCCAGCCCGCGCCCGGAGAGGTCGGTGATGATGTGGCTGGTCGAAACACCGGACTGGAACGCCAGCGCCAGCGCTTCGCGCTCGCCGAGTTTGTCGGCTTCTTCCAGAGAGAGCAGACCCAGCCTGAGGGCGGCGGCTTTCACCTTGCCGATATCAATGCCCGCACCGTCGTCGGTGACTACAATTTCGACCTTATCGCCGTCGCGTTGCGCGATGGCAATCGTGATTGATCCTCCCGTTTTCTTGTGTTTTTCCAGGCGTGCTGCCGGTTTTTCAATGCCGTGGTCCACGCAATTTCGCAGCAGATGAATGAACGGATCTTTTATTTCTTCGAGGATGCGCCGGTCGATTTCGAAGTTGCCGCCGCTTATCGACAATTCAATTTCCTTGGCCTGATCGCGCGCCAGTTCGCGCACAAACAGCGGAAAAATTTCGAGCAGTGAAGAGAACGGCAACATGAGCATTTCGCGCACGTCCAGCAGCAGATTGTCCGCCATCCCGTCCAGCGCGCGCAGATCGTGCTCGGCGGTTTTTTGCATCGCCGCGATGCGGCTTTCCAGTGTCTTGATGAGCAGGTTATCGGCATCGAGATATTCGAGCAGCCGCGAGAGTTCCTGCTGTTTGCTGGCGGAATTTTTCTTGCTGTTGCGCTCGACTGCACGCAGCAACGGCTGGATTGCCGCGCGCTGTTTCTTTCTCGTCGCCAGCATCGTGCCCAGCTCGCGCAACTCCACCACGCGCTGCCCGCCGGCCAACTTTGCCGGAAGCAATTCCTCGGTCTGGCGCATCACCGCAGCCAGCTTGATGCTGGAAACCCTGACTGTGTCGGACATGCTGGCGGACTGCAACGGCAAGCGCATGCCGGAAGCCATCGCCGCTTCGGTTGGCGCGAGTTGAGGTTGGGCGGGAGCAAGCGGTGCGACATTGGCGCTCGGTTGCGCTGGGTTCTCCGGTATCCGCACCGCCGCTGCGGCAACCACTTGCGGCGCGCCCCTCAGCGCATCGCCCAGACGCGCTGTCAGCGCCGCGATGGCCGACTGCCCCGCAACAGCCATCGCTGCGCCATCCGGTGAAAGCAGTCCGCCCAGATCGGCGAGCGCCTCTTGCAGCAAATCGAGCAGCGGCAATGTGACGGCCAGCTTGTCGCCCTTGAGCGCGGCAAACACGTTTTCCAGCGCCTGACACACCTGCTCGATCTGGGACAAATTCACCGCGCGTGCCGCGCCTTTCAGGCTGTGCGCTTCGCGGAATACCCGCTCCACGATGGCTGCGCGCTGAACGTCGGTGGGCAGCTCCTCCAGTTCCAGCAACGCGGCGGACATCGCTTGAAGATGCTCCTCCGCCTCGATCTTGAACGTAACGAGAAGCTTTTTCAGAAAGTCTTCGTTCTTATTGGCCATGGTATTTCCCGTTTGCGCATTCGCTCACTGCAACTCAAGCCGCCCGGCTGCCAATCATTGCGCTTAGCGTCTGCCCTAGCTCGTGCAGACTCTGCGCCGCCGCTTCCGCCTGTTTGGTACCCGCCACATTCTGCAAGCTCGCCTGTTTGATGTTCTCCATCGCCTGCGCCACCTGGTCCATGCCCACCATCTGCTGCTGGCTGGAGGCGGCGATCTGCGTGGCCGCTTGTGCCGATTCGTTCACGCTGTCGGCGAGCTGGCGGATTGCTTCTCCGGCTTCGGCGGTCTGCTTCACGCCCGCATCCACCGCGCGCGTGCCTTGTTCGGTGGCGAGCACGGCGGCACCGGTCGCTTTCTGGATGTCGCCCAGCAGGGTGCGCACTTGTGCCGTGGCTTCTTTTGATTGGGTGGCCAAGCTCTTGATCTCTTGCGCGACTACGACGAAGCCTTTGCCTTGTTCGCCGACCTTGGTGGCTTCGATGGCGGCATTCACTGCCAGCAGGTTGGACTGTTCAGCCAGATCGTTGACGGTGGCGATGATTTCGCCGATGGCCTGACTTTGTTCGCTCAAACGCACGATGCTCTCGGCGATGGATTCCATTTGTTCCTGGATGCGCTGCATGCCCTGAATGGAATCCTCCACCGATTTGCGTCCGGTCTGCGAGGTCTGCGTGGCCTTGTGCGCGCTGTCCGATACCAGCCTCGCTTTCTGGCTGGCCAGTTGTGCGGTCTGTTTGACTTCCTCCACGGTGACGGTGGTCTCGCTCACGGCACTGGAGGTTTCAGCCGCTCCGGCGGCCACTTGCGTGGTGGTGGCCAATATCTCGGCTGAAGAGGAAGACAACTGGTTGATGCTTGTTCTAAGTTGGCTGGTGATAGTGCGGCTGATGTAATAGCCGATGCTCAGACCCAATACCAAGCCCAACAAAGAAATGCCCCCCATCAGCCAATAGACACGGCGCACACTCGCTTCCAGTTCGATGCGTCCATCCGCTTCTATTTTCAATTCACGCTCGCGGAAGCGCGCTGTCTTGTCAGTCAGCACATCAGTGAGCGGGCGCACCTCCTTGATGCCCAGAGCCAGCGCCTCCGCCTGCTTGCCGCGTTGCGCCAGCTCAACCGCGCGTTCCTGGCCTTGCCCGTGTTTCTCCTGCAAAGCCGCGATCTCATTCAGCATATCCAAGCCTTCGGCACTGACCACCAGGCGGCGCATCTTCTCGATGCTTTCCGTGAACTGGCGATGATCATTTTGCAGTTCTTCCAAATATTTCTTCTGCTGGTCAGGGTACAGCAGGATGGCGCGGTAGTGCCCAACCTGATCGCGCAGCTCGAAGCTCAACTGATCGGCTCCGTTGACCAGCCGCTCATTCACGTCGAGAAAGTGATCGTAAGTCGCCTGCATCCTGCTGATCGAGACTAAGCCAACGCTCAACACGATCACCAATACCGCCAGCACGATGGCGTATCCGCCAATGATTTTTTTACTAATGGTCATGCTTCGCTCCTTTTGGTTATCTGCACCGAACCGCCCTCACTCCAGACGCTTGCCCCCACAACTTCAGCCCCTGCAGACACCGCAGCACCTGCCCGGACTCGCCATCCACTTCCAATCCGCCCCGCATTCAGGAAGATTGGGGAAACCAAATCATGATGATTCCCCTTTGCTGAAGATTTATTTATCCTGCGACTTGTTCTTGCACAATAATTTTTTTATCCGTTATCAACTTCTCCGCGTCCAGCACCACGGTGCGCTCGGCGGTGACCCCCTTCAGATATTCCTCGCGGATGCCGCTCAGCGTCGGCAGCGACGGCTGGAGGTCGGACAGCGCGATCTGGCGCATGCCGACGATGGCATCCGCCAATATGCCGAAGCGCATATCACCCGAATTGAGCACGATGAGTTTGTTGAGGTCGGTCAGCCCTTTTGCTGGCAGGTCGAAGAATTTCTTGATGTCGATCACCGACAGCATTTCGCCGCGCACGTTGACTATCCCCAGCACAAAATCCGGTGTGCAGGGTAGCGGAGTAAGCTTTTCCAGCGGATAAACTTCGCGCACGAAGCGCGATTCGATGGCATAGGTTTCATAGGCCAGCAGAAACTCCACCACCTCGATGCGCTCGGTCACTTCCTCGACTGCCGCTTCGTGTGCCAGTGCTTGCGCACGCGCTTTCAGGATGAGCGCGCTTTGCTCGTGATCCGGTTTCCATAAGCGCCGGGCGGCGGCATCCGCCGCTTCCATGCGCCTACGGATTTCTGTCCAGTCAATAACTGCTGCCTGTCGCATGGCTTACTCCTTTTTTGTGGTGCATCGCTGCCGCAGAAGGCGTGCTGTCCAGCACGGACTGGATGATTTTGTGCAGCCGCCAGACCGTCAACCCGTCCGCCTCCGCCACAGTTTCGTCGGGCAGATGCTGCTGCAACAGCGCCAGCGCATTGCTGAAATTGCGCCTGGCTTCGGCATACCTGCCTCGGGTCAGGTACAGATTCCCCAGCGTAAAAAATGCCAGCACGAATTCCGGGGCGAGATAAAGCGCGCGTTTCAGCGATTGTTCCGCCGCATTTTCCTGTCCCAACTCTTGCAGAATGGTGGCAAGAAGATAATGGCTGTGCGGGTTAAGTTTGTCTGCGGCGATAGCCTGTCTGCACCAATCGGCGGCCTCGCCCAGCCTGCCCTGGTTGGCGCATAACCGCGCCGTGGCACAAAGATCGTCCACTTTGTCCGTCTGCGCGACAAGCGGCGGCTGATGCGTTTGCGGCTCGGGTTGAGTGACCGCGTGTTCCGGCACAGGCCAGGCAACAGACGCGGGAATGGGCAGCTCTTCTGTTGTTGCCGGCAACACCCGAGCCTGCGTGGAAGCCATGGCAAACACCGGGGCGGGATAGTCGGCAAGCGCTGCTTGTTTGGCCTCCGCAGTCGCTTTGCGGTAGAAGGCCGCACCGCAAATATTGACCGGCGCGCACTGGTCAAACAGCGTGTTCGAGGCTTCCACGGCACTGGGCAGCAACCAACCGTCAGCCACCAGCGCGCGTTGCAGATTGGCGGCAATTTTCGCCGCCTGCGGCGCAGTCAGATACATCAGCACATTGCGGCAGAGGATCAAGTCCATGGCATGGGTGTTGTTCGAAAGCGACGGATAAACATCGTCGGCAAGATTGAGGCAAGAGAAAGTCACTTTCTGTTTGATGCGGGGCAGGATTTCGAAGCGTCCCTCTCGCCCGCTGGTGAAGTAACGCTGCTTGACCCAGGCCGGTGTGTCGCGGAACGACCATTCGCCGTAGCTGCCTTGCGCGGCCTTGCGCAGAAAGTGCGGGTTGATGTCCGTCGCCAGCAGGGTGATGTGCCACTGCTCGTGCGCAGGCAGCAACCGGTCCAGCAGCGTGGCAATGGAATACGGTTCCTCGCCGGTGCAACAGCCCGCGCACCAGATGCGCAAGCGGCATCCCGTTGCGCGGCGTGCCGCGATCAGTTGCGGCAGCACTTGCTGCTCAAGCGCCGCGAAACTGTTGTTGTCCCGGAAAAAATAGGTCTCGCCCACTGTCAGATGACTGGCGAGAACTTCGGTCTGGTGTGGAGTCAGCGGGGAGGACAACAACTGGCCGACGTAGGCTTGCACATCGCTCGCGCCGGATTCACGGGCGGCGGCTTGAAGTCCGCGCTCCAGATCGCCCCAGCGTTCTTCGGGAAAATTCAGGCCGGTTTGTTGCGCCAGCAAACCGCTTAATGCGGACAACATCTGATCGTTCAGCTTGGCTCGCATGTTCGGCTTTCAGGCGCTGGCCAGCGCTTGCGTCAAACTGGCTTCCTCGTCCAGCGAGAGAAAGCGGTCAAGGTCGTGAATCAACAACAAGCCATCGTCGAGTTTCATCACGCCCTCGATATGCTCCAATCCGGGAAGGATGCTTGCCGGTGCTATCAGGCTTTGCTCGGGATAATCGCTGACGGCACGGATGTCGTCCACCACCAGACACAGCGGGCGACGCGCCGTGTGCGCGATGATGAACTGGTCGGTCAGCGCCAGTTCGCGCTGCGGCAAACCCAAACGCCGCCGCACATTGATAACCGGCAAAATGCGCCCGCGCACGTTGACCACGCCATCCACAATCTCGGGCGCTTGCGGCAAGGGACTGATTTCCACGGCGCGCACGACTTTTTCGACTGCCCCCAAACGCAGCGCGCATTGCTGATGTTCCAGGGTGAAAACGATGAGCTGCATATACCCTCCCGCATGAGGCTATAACCTAGCAGTACGATCAACATAGAACAATATGCCAAAAGATATAGACCTGGTTATAGAGAAACTACGGGATAGATATAGATATTTAACGAAAAATTAACACGGCAATAAAAAAGGTCTTGCCGGAACCAAGCAGGGATTTGAACAGCGTGGTGCGAAATTCTTGTCTCGTTTTGACATGATTCAAACGATAAGAAACTGAAAGTTCGCTTCTTCAGCTCACCCCAGCAAATTCGCCACCGTCAGCAGCGACAGCATCAGCAGTTGGAACACCAGTGCGCGCCACACCAGGCCGACGGCGCTTTGCATGTAATCGGCATCGGCCTCGTCGTTCGTGCCGAGCTCGGGGCGGAACACGGGGGCGCTGTCTTGCACGATGGTTTGCCCCAGCTTCACGCCCAGCGCGCCCGCGCCGCTGGCGAGCAAAATGCCGGTTTCCGGGTCGGGCCAGGTCGATGCCTGATTGCGCCAGCAATATACGGTGTCTTCAAAGTTACCGACGATGGCGAAGGTGCTGGCGGTGAGGCGCAACGGCAGCCATTCCATCAGGAGGTAGGCCTGGCGCGCGAAGAGGCCGAAGTTGCCGAGCTCGGCTTCGTTCTGCGTGCCCCAGCGCAGGTTCATGAACGAGGCGAGGCGATACAGGATCGCGCCTATCGGCCCCAAGCCCAGCATCATGAACACGACGAACCAGAACACCACGCCGAACACGTTGCGGTGCGAGCACAGCAACGCTTGCTCGATGGTGACGCGCGCCACTTCTTCGTGGCTCAATTCGAGGCAGGATTTGCCCAGCCATTCGCCGAGCAGACCGCGCGCTTTATCCAGCTGGTTGTCGCGCAGCGCTTTGTGGATGTCGGTGTAGTAATGGCTGAACTGGCGGAAGCCCATGGTGAGATACAGCACCAGCACGGAAAACGCCCACGCGAACAGCGGATGCACATCCAGCAGCAAACAGTTCAAGGTCGAGACCAGCAGCAGCGGCGCGGCCATCGCCAGAATCCACGCGATGCGCCCGTGTTTTTGTTCGCCCGCATTGAAGTTGCGCTGGAAAAAATCCACATAAGCGGAAAGCCAGTTAAACAGATATTTGCGCGAGGACAGCGGGTGCAGTTGTTCCAGAAACAACGCGGCGATCAAAGAGAGCAGGCTCATGGCTTCAACAGTGCGGCAAGGACGATGAAGTGAAAGATACCACAGGCTTACTGCCGGACGATATGAACAACAAGAAGGCGCGTCATTTTCGCAATTGCGCAACACGTTGAGAGCGTGCCGCTTTTCGTAGGTCGGGCTGTGCGTGTGCTGTTGGGGCTTCAGCCCCTTACAGCCACGGCCTGCCCCTTGCGGGTATTAGCCCGACTTGTCGGGTTAAAACCCGACCTACGAAAAGCAGCACCTCATGGAGATGCCCGTCAATAGGCGAGCCGCATCATGCGCCGCGTGGAGAGTGGCGTAGATATTGGCTTGCGGGCGAATCACATCAAACAAAACCCCTCCCAATCTCCCCTTATCAGGGGAGGAGCAGAAGCGCATCGGCGTGGTCACCTCCCCTGATAAGGGGAGGCCGGGAGGGGTTGGGGTTACGCTATCATCCCCGCCGCCACCGTGTTGTTGGTCGCTTCGTCAATCACGATAAAGCTGCCCGTGGCGCGGTCGATGTCGTAGCGATCAAACACCAGCGCTTGCTGGGTTTTGATGGACACGCGGGCGATTTCGTTCATCTGCAATTTCTCCGCCGCGTGCTGTTGCAAGGTGTTCACATCGACGCGGTAGTCGAGGCGGGAAAACAGCGCCTTGGCCGTGCGCGTGGTGTGTTTGACCAGATACTTGCGGTTCTTGTCCAGTGGCGCTTCGGACAGCCAGCACAACATGGCTTCGAATTCTTTTTCCACTTTGGGCGGATGGGCGGACACCCCTGACACGTTACTGGCGAAGCCAGCCGTTTGCGGGAAGGGGTGGCTGGACGGCACTCCCGCGCTCGTCGCATTCGCACTCCGTGTCGTGCCGTCCGTGCGCACAAACATGTCGCCGCGCGAAATGTCGATCTCGTCCGCCAGCGTCAGCGTCACCGATTGCGGCGCGAACGCGGTTTGCAGATTGCCGTCGTAAGTGACGATTTCCTTGACCGTGGTGCTGAGACCGGACGGCAGGATAGTGATCTCGTCGCCCACCGATACTTCGCCCGCTTCGATGCGTCCGGCGAATCCCCGGAAGTCGTGAAACGCCTCGCTCTGCGGGCGGCACACCCATTGCACCGGGAAGCGGAAATCGCTGGTGTTCACGTCGTGGTCGATCTCTACTTTTTCCAGCAGCTCCAGCAAGGCCGGGCCTTTATACCAGTCCAGATTGTCGCCTCTATCCACCACCATGTCGCCGTTCAGCGCGGACAACGGAATGAAGGTCACGTCGTGCAGATTCAATTGCGCGGCGAAGGCTTTGTATTCGGCCACGATCTCGTCGAAGCGCGCTTGCGAATAATCGACCATGTCCATTTTGTTCACCGCCAGCACGATGTGCGGCACGCCGACCAGGCTGGCGAGGTAAGTGTGGCGGCGTGTTTGCGTCAGCACGCCTTTGCGCGCGTCGATCAAAATCACCACGAGGTTGGCGGTGGAAGCCGCCGTCACCATGTTGCGCGTGTATTGCTCGTGCCCCGGCGTATCGCCGATGATGAACTTGCGTTTGGGCGTGGCGAAATAGCGGTAAGCCACGTCGATGGTGATGCCCTGCTCGCGCTCGGCTTGCAGGCCGTCGGTAAGCAAAGACAGATCGACCGCAGCCATGCCGCGCTTCTCGCTGGTTTTGGAAATGGCCGAAAACTGATCCTCGAAAATGGATTTCGAATCGTGCAGCAGGCGGCCGATCAACGTGCTTTTGCCGTCATCGACCGAACCGGCGGTGATGAAGCGGAGTAGTTGTGTGGTATTCATGTTGTGCCTTTTAATATTGTGAAATGTGAAATGTGACTCGAGATCGGAAGAGCGTCGTGTAGGGAAAGAGTGTAGATCTCGGTGGTCGCCGTATCATTAAAAAAAAA
>FZPU01000036.1_pt1 | contig 16641 bp, 8 predicted proteins | sample 1534781 | NCBI WGS metagenome assembly FZPU01 (sample SAMEA104161949, study PRJEB21768) | metagenome | isolation source: underground water
TTTTTTTTTAATGATACGGCGACCACCGAGATCTACACTCTTTCCCTACACGACGCTCTTCCGATCTAACCGCAAGATTGATCCGTCCTATGAAATACATCTTGGGCTGTATCAAGCCCTCACCGGTCCTGACGAAGAGGACAAGATATACAAGACTGTCTCCCGTGATTTCTTCGATCTAATCGTTATCGACGAATGCCATCGTGGCAGTGCAGCCGAGGATTCCTCCTGGCGCGAGATTCTGGATTACTTTTCTGGTGCCATTCATTTGGGCATGACGGCCACACCTAGAGAGACGGAGTACATTTCCAATATCACGTATTTCGGCGATCCGGTTTATACCTACAGCCTGAAGCAGGGCATCGAGGATGGCTTTCTTGCCCCCTACAAAGTGGTGCGCATCGACATCGACAAGGATGTTGAGGGTTGGACACCGCAGCCGGGCATGAAGGACGATCTGGGCAACGAGATCGAGTCGCGTACCTACAATCAGGTCGATATGGATCGCGTACTGGTGCTGAATCAGCGTACCAAGCTGGTGGCTGAGCGCGTAATGAAACTGCTCAGAGCAACCGATCCATTCTCCAAGACCATCATCTTTTGCGAAGACATCGATCATGCCGAGCGCATGCGCAAAGCCATCGTCAATGCGGCGGGCAAGCTGGCAATTAATAATCCTAAATATGTGATGCGCATTACCGGCGACAGTATCGAAGGCAAGAACGAGCTGGATAACTTCATCGACCCGCAAAGCCGATTCCCGGTGATCGCCACCACCTCCGAGCTGATGACCACCGGCGTGGATGCCAGAACTTGCAAGCTCATCGTGCTGGACAAGACCATCAACTCCATGACCACCTTCAAGCAGATCATCGGACGCGGCACACGCATTGCAGAGGAATACAGCAAGTATTACTTCACCATCATGGATTTCAAGAAAGCCACCGAACTGTTCAAGGATGAAGATTTCGACGGCGAACCGGTGGTGATCTATGAACCGGGTGATGACGATGATCCCGTGCCGCCCGATCCCGCCGATGAGGGTGACGGGCCGGGTCTGAAAGTGGAAGAGCCGGAAGGTGTCTACAAAGCACGGGTAAGCGGTGTGCCCGTCAAGATCATTGCCGAGCGGGTTCAGTATTTGAGCGAAGAAGGTCAGTTGATTACCGAGTCGTACCGTAACTACTCGCGCAAAAAGATACGCTCGGAATTTTCGTCACTGGACGATTTCCTGCGGGCTTGGAACGATGCCAAAAGGAAGCAGCTCATCATTGATGAACTCGAAAAGCACGGTATCGACTTCGCGCATCTGGAGAAAGAGATCGCAAATGGCTGCGGCGCTTTCGACCTGATTTGCCACATCGCCTACGACCAGCCGCCGCTCACCCGTGCCGAGCGTGCCAACAATGTGAAAAAGCGCAATTACTTCACCAAGTACGGCGACAAGGCGCGCGCCATCCTTGAGGCGTTGCTGAACAAATATGCCGACGAGGATATCGGTGCCATCGAGAGCGCCAAGGTGCTCAAGTACAGGCCGTTCAACGAGATCGGTACCCCGGTGGAAATCATCAACGAAGTCTTCGGCGGCAAGGATGGCTATGAGCATGCCATCGAAGAACTGGAACACGCGATTTACGATCTGAAACAATCAAACAGGATTTAATGCATGAGCAATGTAAGCGGAATCATCAAGTCCATTCAGGACATCATGCGCAAGGATGTGGGTGTCGATGGCGATGCGCAGCGCATCAGCCAACTGGTGTGGATGTTCTTTCTCAAGATTTACGATGACCGTGAGCTGGAGCTCGAATACACGGAAGACAAATACAAGTCGCCGCTGCCCGAGCACCTGCGCTGGCGCAACTGGGCCAAAGACCCGGAAGGCATGACCGGCGATGCGCTCTCCGATTTTGTGAACTTGCAGCTCTTCCCGACCCTGAAAGAAAAACTGGTCATGCAGGGCGAAGTCGGCAAACGCGCGCTGGTGATTCGCAACCTGTTTGAAGATGCCTACAACTACATGAAGTCGGGCACGTTGATGCGGCAGGTGATCAACAAAATCTGCGAGATCAATTTCAACAACACCGCCGACCGCCACACCTTCGGCAGCATCTACGAGCAGATACTCAAAGACCTGCAAAGCGCGGGCAATGCAGGCGAGTTCTACACACCGCGCGCCGTCACCCAGTTCATCGTCAACCGCATCGACCCCAGGCTGGCCGAGAGCGTGCTTGATCCCGCTTGTGGCACGGGTGGCTTTCTGGCCTGCACCATCGATCACAAGCGCAGCAATTATGTGAAGGTCACGGGTGACGAAGAGGTGTTGCAGCAGAGCATCTTTGGCGTTGAGAAAAAATCGCTGCCGCACATGCTCTGCACCACCAACATGATCCTGCACGGCATCGACACACCCACCCGCATCGAGCACAAGAATACGCTGAGTCGCCCTTACACGGACTACACGCCGAAAGATCAGGTCGATGTCATCATCACCAACCCGCCCTTCGGCGGCATGGAAGAGGATGGTATCGAGAAGAACTTCCCGGCCAATCTGAGAACACGGGAAACCGCAGACCTGTTCATGGCACTGATCATCCGCCGTCTGAGGGACGGGGGGCGCGCCGCTATCGTGCTGCCCGATGGCTTCCTGTTCGGCGAGGGCATGAAAACCCGCCTGAAAGAAATGCTGCTGCAAGAGTGCAACCTCCATACCATAGCCCGCCTGCCCAACGGCGTGTTCGCGCCCTACACCGGCATCAAGACCAACCTGCTGTTCTTCACCAAAGGCAAACCCACCGAGCACGTTTGGTACTACGAGCACCCGTACCCGGAAGGAATCAAGAGCTACAACAAAACAAAACCGATGCGCTTCGAGGAATTCGCAGCCGAGATCGACTGGTGGGGCAGCGAGGCCGACGGCTTCAAGGCGCGTGTGCAGAACGAACAGGCCTGGAAGGTGCCGGTCGCCGACATCGTGGCCCGCAACTACAACCTCGACATCAAGAACCCACACATCGGCGAACAGATCAGCCACGACCCCGATGTGCTGTTGGCGCAATACGCCGCGATGCAAGATGACATCGCCGCGTTGCGCGGCCAATTGAAAGGCATACTGGGAGAGGCGCTGCAAAGAGGCGCAGCAAAATGAACGCCGCATCCGATCCATTGCCAGCCTCGACAATGTCGCCGTTGCCGAGCGGTTACGGCGATTTTTTACTGGAAATAAAAGCGCAGATTCGCCAGCGCCAATTTCAGGCATTGCGCGCCGCGAATCGCGAATTGCTGCAACTGTATTGGTGGCTGGGAGAAAACATCAGCCGCCGACAAACCGAACAAGGCTGGGGCAAGTCCGTGGTGGAAAATCTGGCGCGCGACCTGCAAGCCGAGTTCCCGGGACGGAACGGATTTTCGGTTCAAAATCTGTGGGCAATGCGGCAATTCTTCAACGAATACCAAACCAAGCCAAATCTCCAATCGCTGATAGGAGAAATTAGCTGGGCAAAAAACCTGCTGATTATGGCGCGCTGCAAGGACGATCTGGAGCGCGAATTTTACCTGCGCGCCACCGCCCGCTTCGGCTGGACCACCAAGGTGCTGCAACACCAGCTCGACAATCACAGCTACGCACAATATCTGAACGGCCAAACCAACTTTGATGCCGCCGTGCCCGACACCATCAAGGCGCAAGCCATGTTGGCGGTTAAAGATCACTACACCTTTGATTTCCTCGGGCTGGCCGACGCGCATTCCGAGCGCGAACTGGAAGAAGCGCTGGTCAAAAACCTGCGCCGTTTCCTCGCCGAAATGGGTGGCGCATTCACCTTCGTCGGCAACCAGTACCGGCTTGAAGTGGATGGCAAGGATTACTTCATCGACCTGCTGCTATTCCATCGCCGCCTGCGCTGCCTGGTTGCCATCGAACTCAAAATCGGCGAATTCAAACCCGAGCACAAAGGCCAGATTGAATTTTATTTGGACACGCTAGACCAGCAGCACCGGCTGGAAGGTGAAAACCCGCCCATCGGCATCGTCATCTGCCGCAGCAAGACCAAGACCATAGTCGAATACGCGTTGCGCACCGCAAGCCACGCATTAGGCATCGCCACCTACACCGTCACCCCGCAATTGCCCGCCCAATATCTGGACGAGCTGCCCAGCCCGGAGCAAATTGCCGCGCGCCTGCAAGGATGGGTAGGCGAAGCAGACGAAGAGAAAGACGGGCAATGAACGCGATTCAAACCTTACTCACCAACCATCTCGACATCTGGACCGATGCCGACACCGAGAAAAAATCGGGCCGAGGCCGCAGCTCTGGCAATGCGGCGAGCGTGTATGGCATCAAGAAACTGCGCGAATTAATTTTGGAATTGGCGGTGCGCGGGAAGCTGGTGCCGCAAGACCTTAACGACGAATCTGCCAGCGCATTACTTAATCGCATACAAGTTGAAAGAGCCAAACTGATTACCGAAGGCAAGCTCAAGGTAGATAAGCCGCTGCCACCAATAGCTGAGAATGAAAAGCCGTTTGAACTACCGAAGGGATGGGTATGGTGTCGATTTGGTGTTCTTGTGAATATATGCACTGGCAAGCTTGATGCAAATGCAGCTAATGCAAACGGCCAATATCCATTTTTTACTTGTTCGCAAACACCATCAAAGATTGATACATACTCTTTTGATACGGCTGCGGTGCTGCTGGCTGGAAATGGTGATTTCAATGTCAAGTTTTATCAAGGTAAGTTTGATGCATATCAGAGAACATATGTAATTGAGCCGGTAGTTTTTGGTTTGAAATTTTGCTACCTATTGGTTTTGGCTCAAATTGAAACTATCACTAAAAATAATAGAGGTTCAGCAATTCCATATCTAAAAATTGGCGATCTTACTGAGCCTGTATTTGCTTTGCCGCCACTACCAGAACAACACCGCATCGTCGCCAAAGTCGATGAACTCATGGCTATGTGCGATCAACTGGAACAACAACAAACCCACAGCCTCGAAGCCCACCAAGAACTGGTCGCTTCCCTGCTCGGCACGCTCACCCGCGTCGCGTCACAACAGGAACTCAACGCAGCGTGGGCGCGCATCGCCAACCACTTCGACACCTTGTTCACCACCGAAGCCAGCATCGACCAACTCAAACAAACCATCCTCCAACTCGCCGTCATGGGCAAACTCGTCCCGCAAGACCCTAATGATGAATCGGCGAGTGTGTTGCTGGAAGAAATTGCAACCGAAAAGGCACGACTGGTTGAAGAGGGGAAAATAAAAAAGGAAAAGCAGCCTGCCGACAGATCGACCTTACGTGATCCTTTCGGTATTCCAGATCGGTGGACATGGAGTGACTTGTCGCAATTGCTTGCGCTAGTCACTGATGGCGATCACCAGGCTCCTCCTCAGTCGGAAGAGGGGGTTCCGTTCCTTGTCATTGGTAACTTAAACACAGGGAGAATTAATTTCGACGGCTGTAAGTTTGTGCCAATCGATTACTACGAAAAACTCGATTGGGTGCGAAAGCCAATTGCAGGCGACCTTCTTTATACGGTCACTGGTTCCTTTGGCATACCTGTACCAGTCGAGACTAGAGAACAATTCTGTGTGCAACGGCATGTTGCGATACTAAAGGCTACAGCTTCGACACCCAGAAGATATTTGGCATTGGTGCTTGGATCGATATTCGCAATCGACTATGCAACAACAATTGCTACAGGCATCGCGCAAAAGACTGTGCCACTGACAGGGCTCAGACGAATGCCAATTCCTGTTGCGCCAGAAAAGGAGCAACACAGCATCGTCGCCAAAGTCGACGAACTCATGGCGCTGTGTGACACCCTCAAGACGCGGATCAAAAACGCCCAAGCCATCCAACTCCATCTCGCTGATGCCATCGTCGAGCAGGCAGTCTGCTGAGTAGAATGCGATGACAACGGCGCTGCCTAAGATATGGTGTGACGATGACGAGCATTACGTTTGATTTCTTCCTTGTTGCAACATGGGCAGAATCAGCGCGTATCGAAAAAGTCATTTTGTGAACTGCCGGGTGCAGTAAATCATGAGTTTGGTGACTACCTGTCACTGGCACTCTCTGTCAATCTTGGTGTCATCGTCCCGGATCGTCTTGATCAAATATATACGAGTGATATTCGTAAATTGTGCGAAGTTGCCTGGAATAATTTTGATAAGCCAATTGAGCTCAAGTTTTTTGAACGGGTGAAATTGATGGTTTCGCAAATTCTTAAGTAGGTATGGGTGCGGGATATGGGTTGCCGCTTTGATGCAATAAGCGGACGTATTGAGAAGTTGCTTCAGAAGTCGGCTAAGGCCGAAGCACAAACGCTGGACAGTGGCAGTTGAATTAACCTGGCATGCGGATGATACGGAAAGCCTTTACGTCAACTGCGGGGATTTGCCGCGACTGCTCGAATCCCCAACAATCAAAATCTCATCCCAGTAAATCGGTACGGTGCGCCCGCGCACCGATTGCTTTTGTTCGCAGGCGTACAGTGTGCTATTTTCAACTCGTCCGGTTCAGGATAATCAGGAAGCCATGCAAAACAACTGGCATCAACTTTCCATTCAGCAAATATTGGCGCAGCTAGCCACGAGCGAGCAGGGTTTGAGCCATGCCGAGGCGGCGTTGCGTCTGGAGCGCGACGGGCCTAACCGGCTGACCCCCAAAAAACAGCGCGGGCCGCTGCTGCGCTTTCTGCTGCAATTTCACAATGTGCTGATTTACGTGTTGCTCGGCTCGGCCTGCATCACGGCGCTGCTCGCGCATTGGGTGGACAGCGGCGTGATCGTCGGTGTGGTGGTGATCAACGCGATTATCGGTTTTATTCAGGAGGGCAAAGCGGAGCAGGCGATGGATGCCATACGCCGCATGTTGTCGCCCGAGGCCACGGTGTTGCGCGAGGGTAAGCGCGCGGTGGTGGCGGCGGAAACGCTGGTGGCGGGCGATGTGGTGTTGCTGCAATCCGGCGATAAAGTGCCCGCCGATCTGCGCTTATTGAGCGTGAAAAATCTGCGCATCGAAGAAGCGGCGCTGACCGGAGAATCCGCCGCCGTCGAAAAAACCACCGATGCGGTGGATGCGCATGCCGCGCTGGGCGATCACTATTGCATGGCGTATTCCAGCACGCTGGTGGTGTATGGGCAGGGCGCGGGGGTGGTGGTGGCGACTGCCGACAACACCGAGATCGGGCGCATCAGCGCCATGCTGGACGAAGTGCAATCCATGACCACGCCGATGTTGCGCCAGATGGAGCGCTTCGGGCGCTGGCTGACACTGGTTATTCTGGCGCTGGCCGCGCTCACATTTTTGTTCGGCTGGCTGGTGCACCATTTCGGCATGGCCGAGATGTTCCTCGCCGCCGTGAGCATGGCGGTGGCGGCGATCCCCGAGGGTCTGCCTGCGGTGATGACCATCACGCTGGCGCTGGGCGTGCAGCGCATGGCGCACCATCACGCCATCGTGCGCCGCTTGCCTGCGGTGGAAGCACTGGGTTCGGTGACGGTGATCTGCACCGACAAGACCGGCACGCTCACGCGCAACGAAATGACGGTGCAGCGCGTGTTGACGGCGGAAAATGTGTTCGAGGTGAGCGGCACGGGATACTCTCCGCACGGCGGTTTTGCCGTTGACGGCAAAGACATCCGCATCGCCGCGCATGACGAAACACTCGATTTATTTCGCGCCGGGCTGCTGTGCAACGATGCCGCGCTGCACGAAACACACGGTGCATGGCACATCGCGGGCGACCCGACCGAAGGCGCGCTGATTACGCTGGCGATCAAGGCCGGGCTGGATGCGAAGTCCGAACATGCCGCGCTGCCGCGCACCGACCTCATTCCGTTCGAATCCGAACACCGCTTCATGGCGACCTTGCATCACGACCACGCCGGACATGCGTTCGTTTATGTCAAAGGCGCGGCGGAACAGATTCTGCAAATGTGCAATAAACAGCGCGCTCCGGGCGAAGACCGCGCGCTTGATCTGGCGTACTGGCACCAGCAAATGAGCGAAACCGGGGCGCTGGGACAGCGCGTGCTGGCGCTGGCGACCAAAGCGGTGAATGCGGGTCAGCGCGAATTAAACTTTGCCGACATGCAGGCGGGCTTCACTTTGCTGGGCATGGTCGGCATCACCGATCCGCCGCGCGAGGAAGCCATCGCCGCCGTGCGCGAATGTCAGGCGGCGGGCATCAGTGTCAAGATGATTACCGGCGACCATGTCGAAACGGCGCGCGCCATCGCCGCGCAGATGGGCATAGGCAACGCCACCCTCACCCCCGTCCCCCCTCTCCCGGAGGGCGAGGGGTACAGTCGGCCCTCGCTACGCGAGTCTCAAATTCAGGCACTGACGGGCAGCGAACTGGATGCGCTGGACGAGGCGCAATTGCGCCAAGCCGTGCAGGAAGTGGATGTGTTTGCGCGCGCCTCGCCGCAACACAAGCTGCGGCTGGTGGCGGCATTGCAAGCCAACGGCGAAGTGGTCGCCATGACCGGCGACGGTGTGAACGACGCGCCCGCGCTGAAACGCGCCGACATCGGCGTGGCGATGGGGCTGAAGGGCACGGAGGTGGCCAAGGAAGCGGCGGAAATGGTGCTGGCCGACGACAACTTCGCCACCATAGTCCACGCCGTGAAAGAAGGGCGCACGGTGTACGACAACATCAAAAAAGCCATCGTGTTCATCGTGCCCACCAACGGCGGCGAAGCGGGCATGGTGCTGGTCGCGGTGTTTTTCGGCATGACGCTGCCCATTACGCCGGTGCAAATTTTGTGGGTGAACATGGTCACCGCGATCACGCTGGCGCTGGCTTTGTCGTTCGAGCATGCCGAGCCGGGCGTGATGCAACGCCAGCCGCGCGCCGCCAGCGAGTCGCTGCTGTCCGGCTTCATGTTGTGGCGCGTGGTGTTCGTTTCGCTGCTGCTGACCGCAGGGCCGATGGTGCTGTTTCTGTGGGAAAGCGCGCGCGGTGTCGGTCTGGCAGAAAGCCGCACGGTGGCGGTCAATGCGCTGGTGGTCGGCCAGATGGCCTACCTGTTCAACTGTCGCTACCTGCTCGCGCCGGTTTACAAATGGCGCGACTTCACCGGCAATGCTTACGTGCTGCTCACCATCGCACTGTTGGCTGTGGCACAGACGCTGTTCACCTACCTGCCCATCATGCAGCACCTGTTCGGCGTGGTCGCCATTGATACCGCCGCGTGGGCGCGCATCGCGCTGTTCGGCGTGCTGCTGTTCGCGGCGGTGGAAGCGGAGAAAGCGCTGCTGCGTCGCAGGCGCTGATTATTGCTTGGGCGGGCGCAGCGCAATGACCACCACGGCAACCAGCACGGCGAGGATGATGAGTTCGATGAACATGTGAAGACTCCATTGGTATGCCGAAAAAATTCAGCATCATGCTAACACGGAATTTTTTCAAAAATATTTGGGCGGCAACTATGCACAACACTCGCGCCGCACCTGACATTTCCCTACAATCCAAGCCGTGAAAAATCGTGGGCAGGCAAGTGGTGATTGAGAAACTACCAAGAAGAGCGGGCATGCTGCTGCTGTGTGTCTGCCTGATACATCCGGCGCTGGCGCAAGCCAAAACAAAATCCCTTATTCCGGCAGTCAATCTGATCGCGCCCAAAGAAGTGCGCGAAGTGCTCAAAGAATTTTTCGTGCTGCCCGAGGCGCTGCTGGCCGACGAAAGCGAGCGCGCCGTTTTCATGCGCCGCGCGCAGCGCGAGATCCCCGAGTTGCTGGCGACGGAAGGCTATTTTTCCGGCAAGGTGGTGCTGCGCGATGTGGCGGATGACGGCGTACTGGAGCTGGAAGTGTTGCCCGGCGCGCGCACGCTGGTGAGCGAAGTGAGCATCGAGTTTCGCGGCGATCTGGCGCTGGCGGAAGCCTCGCGCAACGCGCGTGTGCAGCAACTGCGCGCGGCGTGGAAGCTGCCTGCGGGCGCGTCGTTCCGGGCGGGCGATTGGGACGAAGCCAAAACCGATCTGCTGGCGCAAGTGGCGGGCAGGGATTACGCCGCCGCGCGTCTGGTGGAAAGCGGGGCGCAAGTGGATGCGGCCAAAGCGGTCGCGCGTTTGCACATCGTGATCGATTCCGGCCCGCGCTATGTGTTCGGCGCATTGCAGGTGAGCGGTCTGGAGCGCTACGAAGAAATCATGGTCAGCCGCAACACCACGTTCAGTCGCGGTGAGCCTTACCAGCGCGAAAAACTGTTGTCTTTCCAAACCAAATTGCAGAATCAGCCGCAGTTCGCTTCGGTGGTGGTCAATCTCGATACCGCCGCCGGAGTCATCAATACCGATAGCGGCGCAAGCGTGGTGACTGCTCCGGTCAAGATCAATATCATCGAAGCGCTGTCGCGCAAGATCACGTTGGGGGTCGGCTACAGCACCAACAACGGTGTGCGTGAAGAGGCCACCTACCAGAGCTACAATTTTTTGAATCAGGCGTGGACGCTGAACGGCGCGCTGCTGCTGGAGCAAAACCGCCAGACATTTTCGACCGGACTGGATACGCCGCCCAACCCGCTGGGCTACCGGCTGTTATGGAAAGGCAGCAGCGAGAAAACGCAGATTGAAGGATTGGAAACGCGGCTGGACAAATTCGGCGTGACGCGCAGCCGCACCCAGTACGGCATCGAAACCGGCATCGGCTTGAACTGGCAACAAGAGCAACGCTTGCCCTCGGGCGGCATACGCGAAACCGATCAGGCGCTGGTGCTGGATTGGCGCTGGTACAAGCGCGAGGTGGACGATCCGCTGGCACCGATGACCGGCGAGCTGACCGAAATTCGCGTGGGCGGCGCGAGCAAGTCGTTGCTGTCGGATCAGAATTTTGTGCGCAATTATGTGCGCCATCAGGCGTGGATTCCGCTGGGTAAAAACGATGTGATTTCGCTGCGGCTTGAAGCGGGCTTCACCGCCGCTTCCACCCGTTTCGGCATCCCGCAGGAGTATTTGTTCCGCGTCGGCGGCACGCAGACCGTGCGCGGTTTCGCCTATCAAAGTCTGGGCGTGAGCGAAGGCAGCGCCATCGTCGGCGGCCGCGCGATGACCTCGACCAGCCTCGAATACACGCACTGGTTCGGCAATTGGGGCGTTGCGTTATTCACCGACGCGGGTGGCGCGGCGGACACCGTTCCCGAGCTGCGGCTGTCGCAGGGCTCGGGTTATGGCGTGCGCTGGCACAGCCCGGTGGGACCCTTGGCGCTTGATATTGCGCGCGGCAAAGGCGAGCCGCAGTCGCGCATTCACTTCGCCATCGCGGTGGCCTTCTGATGGTTGCCTCTATAAATCCAAATTTCGTCGCAATACTGCGTTGCTCACGAAAAATTACTCCTTACATATTTCATATATGCTGCGTCGCAATTTTTCGTTCGCGCCTTGTCTTGCTTAGAACTTTGAATTTCTAGAGGCAACCAAATGGCTACCCATAAATTCAAACTATCCCGTCGCGGCAAATGGCTGCTGTGGCTGGTCACGCCTTGCGTGATGCTGGGCGCGGGCGGCGCATGGCTGGTTGCCACGACTTCCGGTTTGCAATGGCTGACCGGCATGGCCGAACGTCATAGCGCCGGAAAAATCAGCATGAGCGGTGTCGGCGGCTCTTTGCTGGAATCGATAGACATCCAACAGCTGGTATTTCGCGACGCGGGAACGCGCATCACTTTGCACGGTGTGCATCTGCAATGGCAGCCTTCCGCCTTGTTGCACGGGCAGTTGAACGTGCTGCATCTGACGCTGCAACAAGTTGATGTGCTGTCGCCGCCTTCGGCCACGCCTACCGTCCTGCCCGATACCATCGGCCTGCCGCTGGCGGTGCGCGTGCAGCAAATGCACGTTGTTGCGCTACGCCTGTTCAGCCGCGAAAACGCGGCGGCGGATTTTGTGGCGGGCGACATCGAGGCGCGCCTCGACAGCAATGCAAAACAGCACGACGTGCAAGTGACGCATGTCAAACTGGACTACGGCGACATGAGCGGCGCGCTGCAAATCGCCACGCAAAAGCCATTCAAGTTGCAAGCGGCGGCCACGCTGGATGCGCCGCTGCAACTTTCCGGCAAGATGCAGACGATGCGCGTGACGGCGGCGGCCAGCGGCGATCTGCAACACATCAATCTGAGTCTGACCGGCAAGGGCGCGGGCATGAATGTGCAAGGTTCGGCGCAACTGTCGCCGGTGGCCGAGGTGTTGCTGGATGAGATGGAGCTCGCTGTCAGCGGCGTGCAAATGCAGTGGCTGTCTGCCGCCATGCCGCCCGCCAGGCTGTCCGGTAAGGCCGTATTGCGCGGCAAAAAAGGCGGCGTGCTGGAAGGTACGGTGCAAGTGCGCAACGGCAATGCGGCCAGCTACGACAAAAACGCTTTGCCGGTTCTCGGTATCAATGCGCGCCTGCGCATCACGGATACGCAATGGCAACTTCAGCAGATGGACGCGCAGTTTCCGCAGGACGGGCATATCACCGGCAAGCTGGCGTGGCAGACGGCAAGCGGCAAAATCAGCGCGCAATTAAAAGTGCGCGAACTCGATCCGCAGGCGCTGGATACGCGCATGCCAAGCACCCGCATTCAGGGCGACATCAGTCTGGAAAGTGCCGGACAAAACCAGCGCGTGGTGCTGGCGTTGAACGACAGCAAGTATGCGGTGAGCGGTGATCTTAATAAACGCGGCAAACAAGTGGTGTTGCGCGATTTGCGTGTGGTGCACGGCGAGACGGTGCTCAGCGGCAGCGGTCATTTGGCGCTGAACCGCCGCCGCACTTTCAGCTTGGTCACCCAGTTGCAGAAATTGAATCTGGCGGAATTCATGCGCGCCCCCGCGACGGATTTGAATGCCAGTCTGGAAGTGTCCGGCGCGCTGTTGCCGGAGGCGGCAGGCTTGCTGCAATTCGATTTGTTCAACAGCCGTTTCGCTGAATACGAAATCGGCGGCAGCGGTCATTTTGACTTCGTCGGTTTGCAGCGCGCCGTCGGCGAGATCGAAGCGCGTCTGGGCGACAACAGCCTGCGCCTGGATGTGGCGCACGGCACGCAGGCCGATCATCTGAAGCTGTTGCTGGATGCGCCCAATCTGGCGCAAGTCAGCACGACGCTGGCTGGAAAATTGAGCGGGCAGGGCGACCTTTCCGGCACGCTGGCCGCGCCCGCTTTGAATTTTGAACTGAGCGGAAAAGCGCTGCTGCTTGCAGGCCAGCGCATAGACCAACTGGATGCGGCGGGCGAGTTGAGCGATCAGGCCATGAATCTGCAAATCGGTCTGGTCGGTTTTCACAGCGAGAGTGCGCTGAATATCCCGCAAGCCAAATTCGATTTTCACGGCAGCCGCGCGCAACACACGGTGAATGCCTCCGCGCGAATTTCCCAGGGCGCGGCGGTGCTGGGCGATGTGAGTCTGGTCGCCAGCGGCAGCTTCAGCGATGCGGCGCAGGGCTGGCAGGCCTTGCAATGGAAGGGCACGCTGGACAAGCTGGATGCGAGCGGCATCGCGCCGTTGCACTTGCTGTCCGCCGCACCGCTGGCGCTGTCGAAAAATTCCATGCAGTTCGGTGCGGCAGAGCTGGGCATGAGCGGCGGCACAATTCAAATTGCGGATGTGCAATGGACACCGCAACGCATGCATAGCGCCGGAAAATTCAGCGGCCTCAATGTGCGCGCGGTGAATTTGCAGAGCGACAAACCGCTGACCGATGCCTTCGAGTCCATGCGCTTCGGCGGCGCGTGGGAGGTGACAGCGGACGAACATTTACAGGGCAATCTGCAAGTGCAGCGCGAAAGCGGCGACTGGGTGATAGACGGCAGCACGGGCTTGCGTCTCGGCTTGAACACCATGCAACTGTCGCTGCGCGCGGAGCACGACAGCCTGCAAGCGACACTGGAGGCCAGCGGCGACAGGCTGGGCGAGCTGGCCGCGCACGCCAGCGTGCCGCTGACGAAGGATGCAAGCGGCTGGATGATCGCGTCGGAAGCGCCGCTGGACGGGCATCTTCATCTGCTGTCGCAAGATATTTCCTGGCTGGGGCCGATGTTCGACGGCAACCTGCAAAGCGGCGGAAGTTTAAAAATGGAGGCCGATGTGCTCGGCACTATGCAGCAGCCGCGCTTGCGCGGCGACGCGCAAGGCGATGCGTTGGTCTTCGCGTTGCTCGATCAGGGCGTGCGTTTTGATCAGGGTCAACTGCGCATGCGCTTCGAGCCGGAGGCGGTGCATCTCGACCGTCTCGCGTTCAGCGCGCCCTATCAAAAAATGCCCGACGACAGCCTGCTGAGCGACTACAAACTGATCGGCGCGGCGGGGCAGTTGAGCGCGAGCGGCAACATCGACTTGCAGGGCGGCGCGAGCGATTTGCAGATCAGCGCCGAGCGCGTGCCGCTGGCGCAACGCGCCGACCGCTGGGTGATCGCCAGCGGCACGGGGCGCGCGCACTACGCCGACAAAACGCTGATGCTGGGCGGCAACATCCGCGCCGATGCCGGGATCATCAAACAGCTGGTGAGCAACCGTCCGCGCTGGTCGGACGACGTGCAGATGGTCGGACAAAAACCCGCTGCGCCTTCCAGTTTTTCCAGCGCGGTGGATGCCACGCTGGATTTGGGCGAGCATTTTTATATCCGCGCCTCCGGTCTGGAAGCGCGTCTGGATGGCAAGCTCGATGTGCGCAGCAACCCCGGCGAAGCCATGCGCGTGACCGGCATCATCGCCGCGCAGGATGCGCTGTTCGACGCTTACGGCCAGCGTCTGCAAGTGGATCGGGGTATGGTGAATTTCCAGGGACCGCTGGACGATCCCGGCTTGAATATTCTGGCTACGCGCAAAGGCTTGAGCGTGGAGGCAGGGGTGCAAGTTACCGGCACGCTGCGCCGTCCCGTGGTGCAACTGGTCTCCACACCCAACGTGCCGGATGCCGAAAAATTATCGTGGATCATGCTGGGGCGCGTGCCGGATGCCACCGGCGTGGACTCCACGCTGCTGCTGGCCGCCGCCGGAAATATTCTGGGCGGACAATCCGCCGGACAGATAGGCCGCGCCATCGGCGTGGATGAACTTTCGCTGCGCCAGAAAGAAGGCAGCACCGGAGCGGATGCGTTCCAGAACCAGGTGGTCACCGTCGGCAAACGTCTCACCTCGCGCGCCTACCTCAGCTACGAACAGGGACTGTCCGACGTGGGCGGCATCACCAAATTCACCTACAACCTCACCTCGCGCCTCACCGTCGTCACCAAAACCGGCACCGAGGATGCGCTGGATCTGGTGTATTCGTTCCGCTTCTACTAATTCCATTTCAAAATTCGATTTACTCCCTTCTCCCGCAGGCGGGAGAAGGGTTGGGGATGAGGGTCTGTGCGCTGCAACATAACTGGTTTATTCCCAACGCCCCTCACCCTACCCCTCTCCCGCCTGCGGGAGAGGGAACTGACGGAGGTAGGGATTTCTCTCTTGATCTGGAAATGGAATAAACCTGCACTAGCTTGAACAGCAGCCGACTTTCTGGTTAAATCGCCCCTGACGTTTTAACAATCCTTTAATAATAGAAATATAAAATGATGAAACCGGCTCAAGTGGTGAAGGCATTGGCGGCGCTGGCGCAACCCACGCGGCTGGCGATCTACCGGCTGCTGGTGAGCACCGGCCCGGACGGTTTGGCCGCCGGACAGATTGCAGTGAAGCTGAAAGTATCGCCCGCCACGCTGTCGTTCCATTTCAAAACGCTCAGCCACGCCGGGCTGGTGGAAAGCAGGCAGGACGGGCGTTTCGTGTTTTACGCCGCGAACTTCACGGTGATGCACGGCATGGTGGATTACCTGACCGAGAACTGTTGCGGCAGCGATGCCAATGCCTGCAAAACGCCGGGGAAGTAAGTGCGTCTTGCCCGCAAGGCAGTAAATACGGGCATCTCCGTGATGTGCTTGATGCGGATCGCCTATTGACGGTCATCTTCGGGCAGGTGGGGTGTTTGTAGGTCGGGTTTTAACCCGACATGTCGGGCTGAAGCCCGACCTACGTTCAAATGGACTATCAGCGATGAAGGAAGAATGATGACTGAAAAGCAATACAACGTGCTGGTGCTGTGCACCGGCAATTCCGCCCGCAGCATTCTGGGCGAAGTGCTGTTCAACAACTTGGGCAAAGGAAAATTTAAAGCGTACAGCGCGGGCAGCCACCCCGCCGGAGCAGTCAATCCCGGCGCGCTGGAGCAGTTGAAAATCATGGGTTACAGCACAGATGGCTTGCGCAGCAAAAGCTGGGACGAGTTCGCCGCGCCCGGCGCGCCCGAGTTCGATTTTATCTTCACCGTATGCGACAACGCCGCCGGAGAAGCCTGCCCGCTGTGGCCGGGCAAACCCGCTACCGCGCATTGGGGCATTCCCGACCCGGCGCATGTCGCGGGCGATGAAGCGCGCCGCGCCGCATTCAAAAAAGCCGCCGACCAATTGGCGCGACGCATTCAATTGTTCCTGAGCCTGCCCATCGAGAAACTGGACAAGCTCACGTTGAAAGAAAAACTGGTTGAGATCGGGCGCATCAAGGATTAACTATCAGCACCGTCATTCCGGCGCATAACCAGCGACTTGGCTGGCGTAGTTTGCCAGCTTAGTCGAATGGCTAGTAGTTTGATCAGGCCGGAATCCAG
>FZPU01000108.1_pt1 | contig 16397 bp, 13 predicted proteins | sample 1534781 | NCBI WGS metagenome assembly FZPU01 (sample SAMEA104161949, study PRJEB21768) | metagenome | isolation source: underground water
TTTTTTTTAATGATACGGCGACCACCGAGATCTACACTCTTTCCCTACACGACGCTCTTCCGATCTCACGCCTTCCAGTGTGCCGGTCTTGAGATGCGCGTGTCCGGCGGCGGGACTTTCTTTGAGGCGCTTTTTGACAGAGCCATCCACGCCGAGGATGGGTAGCGAGGCTTGCAGTTCGGCGTTCATCGGGTGGTCGTAGGCGTGTCGCAGCAGTTGCGCCATGTGTGCGACGCTGATGCGTTCCGTGCGCGAGAGGCCTGCGCCGTTTTCCAACACCAATTCCTTGAAGTCCATGTTGTTTCGCGCCAGCCACATTTGCATGGCGAGGATGCTGCGTTCGAGGGTGAGCGCTTGAGTTTTGAATAGGGCTTGCGGGTTGGTTTCTGCGGAAGGTTCGTTCAGCGCCGGTACAGTTCCGCCCAGTGTCAGGAATACTTGGCGCGCCATGACGTTGTTGCTGAATTTGTTGATGTCGCGGATGACGATGTTGAGCGGTTCGGAGCGATGCGTGGCAAAGAGTTTTGCATTTTCGCCGACGATGCCATCGCGCTCTTTGCCTTGCAGTGTGCCGCCCAGTTCTTTCCAGATCGCGCCGAACACCGCGCCGACATAGCGGGTGTGCGGCATCACGCTGAGGTTCTGCTCGCGCTCGCCGCAGCCCATGGGGTAGTCGCCTTGCATCACGACGCTGTCGCCGTGCGGTTGCACGGAAAAGAGTTCATTCCAGTCGTCGCAATTTATTTGCTGGTTGTTGGGAATGAGTTGGTTATCTACCGTCACGCCGTCAAGCGCGGGTTCGCTGACGATTTTTACGCGATCACCGTCCGGCATATAGCGCAGGCGCAGCGTGTTGAAGTTGATCAGCAGCGCGTCGGGGCCAACGTTGTAGGCGCGCGCCGGATCATTGTCGAATGCGGCAGGGTCTTGCGCGGGCAACTCGAAGTAGCTGCGATCCAGTATCAGGTCGCCGCGAATCTCGCGCAGGCCGCGAGCGCGCAACTCGCTCAACCACAACCAGAACTGTTCGATGGTGAATTTCGGATCGCCATACCCTTTGAGAATCAGGTTGCCGTTCAGCACGCCGTCTTTCAATTCGCCATCAAGGTAGGCTTCGGTTTTCCAGGTGTAGGCCGGGCCGAGCAGGTCGAGCGCGGCGTAGGTGGTGAGCAGCTTCATGGTGGAAGCCGGGTTCATCGCGCGCTGGGCGTTGAGGCTGATGAGCGAAGTGCGCTTTCCCACTTCGCGCACTTCGACCGCGATGGCGAATGGCGGGATGCCGGCTTTGTCCAGTTCCTGTTTGACAGCGGCGGGCAGCGATGCGGCATGCGCATTGGCAAAGAGACAAAGCGCGAGCAGGGAGAAAAATATTTTCATGACAACGTTTCGATGATGGTCAGCGTGCGCGTAAGCAGCATCTGTATTTCCTCTTCGCTGATGATGTAAGGCGGCATGAAATAGACCGTGTTGCCCATGGGGCGTAATAACAATTCATGTTGCAAGCCGAGGCTGAAACAGCGCTGCGCAAAATCCGCATGCGGCGTATCCACTTCAAATGCCCAGACCATGCCGGTGTTGCGGAAGTTCCTCACCTTGGGGTGATCGCGCAACGGTTGCGCGATGCGGTTGAAGAAGACTGCCTTGGCGCGGTTGCTATTCAGCACGTCGTCTTGGACAAAGATGTCCAGCGTGGCGAGCGCGGCGCGGCAGGCCAGCGGATTGCCGGTGTAGGAATGCGAATGCAGGAAGCCGTGTGCGGTGTCGTCGGCGTAGAAGGCTTGGTAGATGTTGTCAGTCGTCATCACGATGGATAGCGGCAAGTAACCGCCGGTGATGCCTTTGGACAGCAGCAGAAAATCCGGCGAGATGTTCGCTTGCTCGCAGGCAAACAGCGTCCCCGTCCTGCCCATGCCCACCGCGATTTCATCGGCGATCAAATGCACTCCATAGTGCGAACACAACTCGCGCGCGCGGCTCAAATAGATCGGGTGATACATCGCCATGCCCGCCGCGCCTTGGATGAGCGGCTCGACGATGAAGGCGGCCAAGTGTTGGTGATGTTGTTGCAGATGTGCTTCAAGTGCTGCGGCACAGCGCAGCGCGAAATCTTCCGCGCTTTCGCCCGTAGCCGCTTCGCGCCAATCAGGGCACGGCACGGTGGCATTCTGTTTAATCAGCGCGCCATACGCATCGCGGAACAGCGCGACATCGGTCACCGACAATGCGCCCAGCGTTTCGCCGTGATAACTATTTTGCAGGCTGATGAATTGTGTTTTCTGAGGCTGACCTTGGTTGCGCCAGTAGTGAGCGCTCATCTTCAGGGCGATCTCGGTGGCGGATGCGCCGTCCGAGCCGTAGAAACAATGCCCCAATCCGGCGGGCGCGAGTTCGCGCAAGCGTTCCGACAACAGCACCACCGGCTCATGGGTGAAGCCAGCCAGCATGACGTGTTCCAACTTGCCGAGTTGGTCGGTGAGCGCGGCGTTGATGCGCGGATTGCAATGGCCGAACAGGTTCACCCACCAGGAACTGACCGTGTCCAGATAGCGTTTGCCGTCGAAGTCATAGAGCCAAACGCCCTGTCCACGGGCGATAGCGATCAGCGGCAAGGTCTCGTGCCGCTTCATCTGGGTGCAGGGATGCCAGACGGCGGACAGGCTGCGATTCAGTAAATTTTCATTCATCACTTGAAAGTGGCGGGGTGCGCCCTTATTATTAGCAGTCGCTGGCCTAGAGTGCTAATGGCCGCGCAATTTTAGTTAACCATCTGTTTTAGGAGAGCAAAGCATGAAAATACGTCCCTTGCATGACCGCGTCATTGTCAAGCGCATGGAAGAAGAACGCAAGACCGCATCCGGTATTGTGATTCCCGATGCAGCGACTGAGAAGCCCGATCAAGGCGAAATCGTCGCCGTGGGCAACGGCAAGATTGGTGACGACGGCAAGCTGCGTCCGATGAACGTGAAGGTCGGCGACCGTGTGTTGTTCGGCAAATATTCCGGCCAGTCTTTCAAGATCGACGGTCAGGAACTGATGACCATGCGCGAAGATGACATCATCGGCATCGTCGAAGCTTAAGTAATTAACGAATTTCAGGAGAATAAACATGGCAGCAAAAGACGTGAAATTCCATGATGCCGCACGTGCCAAGATGGTCGTGGGCGTCAACATTCTGGCCGATGCGGTCAAAGTAACGCTGGGGCCTAAAGGCCGTAACGTGGTGCTGGACCGTTCCTACGGTTCGCCCACCATCACCAAAGACGGCGTATCCGTTGCCAAAGAAATCGAACTAAAAGACAAGTTCGAAAACATGGGCGCGCAAATGGTTAAGGAAGTCGCTTCCAAGACTTCCGACGTGGCCGGTGACGGTACAACCACAGCGACTGTGTTGGCGCAATCCATTGTGCAGGAAGGCATGAAGTTCGTTGCCGCCGGCATGAACCCGATGGATCTGAAGCGCGGTATCGACCAAGCGGTGATCGCTGCGGTGGCCGAACTGAAGAAAATTTCCAAGCCTTGCACCACCAGCAAAGAAATCGCGCAAGTGGGCAGCATCTCCGCCAACTCCGACACTGTGATCGGCGAGAAAATCGCCGCTGCGATGGAAAAAGTCGGCAAAGAAGGCGTGATTACCATTGAAGATGGCACTGGCTTGGAAGATGAATTGGACATCGTGGAAGGCATGCAGTTCGACCGTGGTTATTTGTCGCCGTATTTCATCAACAACGCCGACAAACAAATCGCCGCGATGGAGAATCCCTTCATCCTGTTGCACGACAAGAAAATCTCCAACATCCGTGACCTGCTGCCCGTACTGGAACAAGTCGCCAAGGCCGGTCGTCCGCTGCTGATTATTGCTGAAGATGTGGACGGCGAAGCGCTGGCCACTTTGGTGGTGAACAACATTCGCGGCATTCTGAAGACTGTGGCTGTTAAGGCTCCCGGCTTCGGCGACCGTCGCAAGGCCATGCTGGAAGACATCGCTATCCTGACTGGCGGCACTGTAATCGCTGAAGAAGTTGGTCTGACACTGGAAAAAGCCACACTGGCTGATATGGGTCAAGCCAAGCGCATCGAAGTGGGTAAAGAAAACACCACCATCATCGACGGCGCAGGCAAGGAAGATGCAATCAAATCGCGCATCGGCCAAATCAACAAACAAGCCGAAGAGTCCACCAGCGACTATGACAAAGAAAAACTGCAAGAACGCAAAGCCAAGCTGGCTGGCGGCGTGGCAGTGATCAAAGTCGGCGCTGCGACCGAAGTCGAAATGAAGGAAAAGAAGGCGCGCGTGGAAGATGCATTGCACGCAACCCGCGCTGCTGTTGAAGAAGGCATTGTGCCCGGAGGCGGCGTAGCTCTGCTGCGTGCCAAGGCAGCGGTTGCCGGTCTCAAAGGCATCAACCACGACCAGGATGCCGGTATCACCATCGTCCTGCGTGCAATGGAATCGCCTATCCGCGCCATCACTCTGAACGCAGGCGATGAGCCAAGCGTTGTAGTGAACAAGGTGCTGGAAGGCAAGGGTAGCTTCGGTTACAACGCCGCGACAGGCGAGTATGGCGACATGCTGGCAATGGGCGTAGTTGACCCAACCAAAGTGACGCGCGTTGCATTGCAAAATGCAGCCTCCATCGCTGGCCTGATGTTGACCACTGCTTGTATGGTTGCTGAAATGCCGGAAGACAAACCTGCCGGTGGTATGGGCGGCGGCGATATGGGCGGCATGGGTGGAATGGGCGGCATGATGTAATTGAACCTGCTGCGAAAAACATCTCGCAAAAGTTCTGTATTGCAGTAAACGAACCCCGCCTTGTGCGGGGTTCGTTTTTTATATTGCCCGCCGCGCGGCTTGTCGCTACAATGCGCGCCTTCGTTTTACCCACCCCGTCCGGGATGGGCGCAAAAACGGCCTGGTAGCTCAGTCGGTAGAGCAGAGGATTGAAAATCCTTGTGTCGGTGGTTCGATTCCGCCCCGGGCCACCAATAACAAAAGGCTTGCAGAGATGCAGGCCTTTTTCATTTTCTACAATTCAGCTTGAATATCTACAATTTTTCATTTCAGAGAATCAAGATATGCAGCCTGCTGAAAAGTGCGCATCAGCATTTGTCCCATAAGCAATATTTATAAAAATTTCCCCTCTAGTCGCGCCATTGATTCATCCGAAATTTTGACACCAGCGGCTTGGCATAGTGCAAGGTAGTCGCTTAATAGGGCTTTGTCTAAATCATCGTGCGTGACACTCCATGGGTAAAACCCACTAATGGTGTCAAGATAAACAGTTCTCAGACTTGTGTTGAGGACGGCGTATTCAACCCAGCTTGTGTAATGTTCTGGGGGCGGCGGGAGCTGTCCTTTAGGTAATGTTTTTTGTTTCGTAGGGAAGATTGAGTGCTTGCGAAAACGTAGAAGCTGCATCAAAAATTTACGGGTTTCCGCACCCTTCGCGTTCCTAATCATTTCGTCATCTTCGCGCTTCTCAAGTGCCAGTTGCGCCCGCTTGGAAAGCTTCCTTGGCTTGTGTTTTGGTGTAGCCTTCGTGAATCGAAGCATTTCAACTCCTTCAACTGAATTCGACTTGAAACCGACCTGACTTAGGGCGTGCATTATTGCAGGGACATTGGACACTCTGCCAGTGGGAAGGTATCCATTGTGGGGAACACCAATGCAAAGGCAGTCTATAGGAAGGGGGCAGCAGGCTGCTGACAGGGTGTGCGACAGTTTGTCGGCATTGCTGTTACTGTAAGGGTAACAGTACGGTACGGTAGGGGGCTGACAGGTTGGCGTGTGGTGGCATGAAGCACTCGCCAGCCTATGCGGCCACGTTCACCGTCCTGAAATACATTATGGATATTTCATCGCTTGATGAATGACGTTTAACACGATTACGCGGGATGCCGTCAGCTTGTAAATAAGGATATACGGGTAGGCAGAAACGACCATTTCCCGCGTCCCTTCAACACTGCCCGGCCTTCCTATTTCCGGCGCGCATTCCAGTTTTTCAGCGGCATTGAATAGCGCTAATTCCACACTCTCCGCCGCCTTGGCGTTTCCCCTTTCGACGGCGTAAAAAAATCCTATATCGGCAATATCAAACAGCGCATCTTCGGAAAATTCAAGCCGCTTTTTTGCGCGCATCTTTGACCTTGGCCAAGTGTTCCCAGAATTCTTCTTTGCCAATCACGCAGCCAGCGGAAACCTTTTTAAGGCTTGCATGTATTTTTTTTTGTTTCCACTCTTCATAGTCCAAGCGCTCTTGTATGGCTTGTTTGATGATGGTTTCTTTGGGTAGGCGTGCCGATGCGACTTTATCGAGTCGCTTTATCAGCGATTGCGGCAGGTCTATTGTGTGGTTCATGGCGTGCCCTCCAAGGCGTTTGCATGCTCCTGATTTTACATCAAAGAAGGCGGCGACGAGACTCATGCGGAAAGGTTCTCAGGCTGTGGCATGAAGTAGAAGTGACGCGGAGTGGATGCTGGCTTGCTGCGTAGTAGGAAAATGTCTTTTGTAGAAAACGCGCAGGTTAGGTCTTTGGTTGGTTTGTCGCCTTGGCTTGAAAATCCTTGTGTCGGTGGTTCGATTCCGCCCCGGGCCACCAAATCGATCAAAGGCCAGCCTCCAAAGCTGGTCTTTGACTTTTCTGCGCTGCATACATTCTTCTGCTGTGGCATTATTCTGTGTGTGGGAGCGATGTTCCTTCTTGTGGATTCTAAAAGTTGAGGAGTGTATCGATCATGGTCTCTTCGTCGTTCCTGTCTAAATGGCTTGCCCGCGTTAACAGCACGTTCCTTTCTATTCTATTGGCGACCACGTCCATTTTGGTTGTGCTGTTCTTCTATTATTCGCAGAACGCGTTTCTTGAAGCTTTTGAATCCAAAACTTACGACTTGCGCTTCCGCGACATGCGGGGGGCTATTCCGCTTGAGCCCAGTATTGGCATTGTCACTATTGACGATAAGAGCATCGCGGAATTGGGGCGCTATCCTTGGAATCGTGTTCAATATGCCCGTCTGCTGGACAAGCTAAAAGCGGCTCAAGTTAAAGCAGTTTTGTTTGATGCGTTTTTTCCAGAGCGCGAAGACAAAGCGAATGACCAGGCATTTGCGTCCGCCACGAAGAGGTCGGGTAATGTGGTGCTGGCCGCGCTTTTTGAATATGGCAAAGACGGAAAGGTGAAGGGCGTGACCCGCTCCTTGCCGGAGATCGAGGGTGCTGCGGCTGGAGTGGGGAATATCAACTTTCTGCCGGATGGGGACGGGGTCAATCGACGCAGCCCGCTGTTGATTGAGTTGGATGGCAAGCTGACTCCATCGTTGGGCATGATGGCGGCAATGCTGGCATTGGGCGAAAAAGAGTATGCCACCGGATCATACGAGGTCGTTTTGGGAGGCCGCCATATTCCCGTGGATGAAAACTATGCCATGTGGGTGAACTTCACCGGACCACCCGCAGGTTATCCGCGTTACTCTTTTGTTGACATCCTGAATGGGCGCATTCCCGCCGAGCAACTGAAGGGCAAAATATTGTTTATCGGTGCGACAGCTCCGGGAATCTACGATATGCGAGTTACGCCCTTTGATGGCAACACGCCTGGGGTGGAGGTGCATGCCACCGTTGCAGACAATATCATTAGCGGTCGCTTCATTCGTCAAGGCGGATTGGAAGCGCTGCTGGACATGGTTTTCATTGTCCTGATGGGCGTTTTAGCCTATGTGATGACCACTCGTTTGCGACTTTACGGCGCGATACCGGCGACGGCTTTGTTGCTGGCCGCCTATATCTGGTTCGCTTATTACATGTTCAATGACGGTCATTGGATAAACATCATCTATCCGACTCTGTCGGCCATTATGGCTTTGCTGGTGGGTGGCAGTTTCCGGTATTTGGTGTTGGAGCGCAGTGCGCGCGAAATGCGTTCGATGTTCTCCAGCTATCTTTCGCCCAAACTGGTGGCGCGACTTGAGAAGGATCCCGAGGCGGCAAAGATTGGTGGCGACAACAAGGAGGTGACGGTGTTGTTCACCGACATCAAATCGTTCACCACGTTTAGCGAGTCGCACCCGCCGCAGGAGGTGGTGTCTCGCTTGAACGAATACCTGGGCGCGATGGTGCAGGTGATCGAGAAGCATGACGGTACGATAGACAAGTTTATCGGCGACGGGATCATGGCCTATTGGGGCGCGCCGCTGCCGCAGCCGGATCATGCGATATTGGCTATGCGCTGCATTACGTCCATGGCCGAACGCATGCATGAATTGCGCGGCAAGTGGGAAAGCGAAGGGGTGGAACCATTCTCTATTCGGGGAGGCATCCAATCGGGCGAGGTAGTGGCCGGAAATGTGGGCTTTGCCGGAAAGAAAATGGAATATACCGTCATCGGAGATACCGTGAATCAGGCGGCGCGCCTCGAAGGAACAGCAAAGTATTATGGTATAACCTACCTTGTGGGAGAAAATGCCTATAAACTTACTGCCGCGAACTTCCGCTACCGGGAGTTGGACAAGATCAGGGTGGTTGGCAAACATCTGCCCGTGACAATCTACGAACCGCAGGTCGGGCCGAACGCTTTGTCTGACGCGCAAATAGCGAGATTCGAGTCCGCGCTGTCCTTGTACCGCGAGCGTAAATGGGCTGAGGCGCAAGCAGGTTTCTCGGGATTGCGCGATGAGTTGCCTAACGACAAGCCGTGTCAGATATATATTGATCGTTGCATCTTTTTTGCAGAAAATCCTCCCCCAGAAGCTTGGGATGGCGTGTTCAATCGCGCTGAAAAATAACATCCCGCAACAGGCGGCTTTGTCCGCGCTAATTTATTGAAGAGATATAAATAGGTGGTATATGCGTAAAACTCTGATGGTATTTCTGGCGGCATTTCTTTTGATTGAAGCGGCTTCGGCCGAAACAGCGGGCGGGATGTCCGGCGGTTTCGTCAAGGCGGACTTCAAAAATGAAATCAATTCGCCAAAGCTGCGCAAGCTGTTGGGCGCGGGGGCGGGCTTTCTTTTTCTGGTCAAGCAGGACGGAGCATTGGAGGCGGTGGACGCAAATGGCAAAACCGTTTTGACTTTGGCTGCCAAAGAGGGGGATCGCGTTCTGCTTAAACAGCCCGAGTCCGTGGCGGTCGAGGGCGATACGCTATACGTTGTGGACAGCGAAGCAGGTCAGGTGGTGATGTACTCCTTGCCAACCGGAAAATTCCAAGGGCAGTTCGGTGCCAAAACAGGCGGATTCTTTGGGGGTGATGACAATGTGTTGAAATCACCTCGCGGTATCGCGGTGCATGATGGTGTGGTGTATGTCGCTGATACAGGAAATGATCGTATTCAATTGTTCGGTGTTAACGGGGTCTTTCTGCATACGCTGGCTTTGAGTGCGACACCCTCGGCCGGCAAAGAAATTCCGTACCGATTGAAAGGAGCCACTGAAATCGCTCTGGACAGTAGCGGGAGGATATATGTGTTGGACGCGGGCAATAACCAAGTCAAGATATATTCCCCGGAGGGGCGTTATTTGAAGTCGTTGTCAGACGTTGGGAATCCGGTTGCCTTGAGCGTGGCGGAAGATGGGGTTTACGTTGCCGATGGCGTGTCATATGCAATATCCAAGTTCGATTTCGATGGCAAGCTGGCCTATACCTTTGGCTCCAAAGGTGAAGGCAAGTCCCAGTTCAAAAAATTGGCTGGTCTTGCAGTGGAGAAAGGGCAGCAGGTCTATATCGGTGATGCGGATAAGTCGCTGGTGGATTTGTTTCTGACCGTTGCAGGTACAAAGCAGGAGGCTGTGCCCAAGATTGCGGGAAGAGCGTCAATGAAATGGCTCGCCAGCATTCCATTTGAAGCATCGCGCATGGCCGGAAATGGCAACGGCATTGTGTATGCGGTAAGCAAGGACGGCAAGAGTCTGACGAAATTCCGCGATGGGGTGGCGGCGGGTGAAATCAAGCCCGAGGATATGGAAATATCGGCGGTTACATTAGATGCGACCGGGGCAATCTGGGTCACGGATAACAAGAAAAAACGCGGAGTGAAACTGGATGATGCCGGCAAGGTCGTGAGCAGTTTCGGCAGCGCGGGCAGCGGTGCGGGACAGTTCAGTAATCCGACCGCCATTGCAGTTGCTTCGTCGGGGCTGGTCTTTGTTGCCGATGCCGGAAACCGTTCGGTGCAGGTGTTTCGCGGGGACGGAGTGTATCTGAATAATTTGGGCGGCAATGCCGCAAACATTTCCAATCCGCTTGCCATGGAATTCGACCCGCAGGGCAATTTGTACATTCTGGATGGCGGAAGCGGCAATGTCAGCGTTTATTCCCCTAATGGAGACTTTTTGCGTGAGTTCGGCAAGCTGAAAGAAGGCAGTCTCTTTAACAAGCCGCTCGATATGATCGTTACCGCCGATGAGGTGTTGATACTGGATGGCAATCAAGTCAAGACATTTACCCAAAAAGGCGAGTTGCTCCGCGTATTTGGCACCAAAGAGACCGGCGTAGGGAGTCTGCTTGACCCGATTGCGCTGGCTACAGCAGGAGGCAGTTCGCTGTTTGTGGCGGATCGGGCCGGGAAGCGTATTCAATCGCTTGCAGTTCTGAATAAACCGCACCAGCTGGAACAGTTCACTGCCAAAGGATTGGTGCATGCGATTGAATTGCATTGGTCGCAGCCGTCCGTAACATATGCCAAGAACTTCCGCATCTATCGCTCCAAAACAGAAGCCGGCGGCTTTGTGCAAGTTGCCACAACCGCGACCAACTCATTCACCGATTCCGGGCTGGATGCGGATATGCATTACTACTACCGCGTTGCGGCTGTGTCCGATTTTGGATATGAGGGTACGACCAGCGCTGTCGCAAGCGCCATTTCCGAAAAATACACCCCGCTGCCGTTAACCGCGATCAAAGTCGAAACTACACCTTGGCAGGTCAAGTTGAGTTGGGAGCCCGCACCGGCACAGTATTTCGCCGCTTACTACATCTATAAAAAAGAAGGGGATGAGCTGGTAAAAGTAGGGGAAGTGAAGCAGCCGGAATTTATAAAAGATGCCCTCACACCCGAGACAAAATATTCCTATTTCGTGAGCGTGCTAAGCACCGATGGAACCGAGTCGGATGAATTGGCGGCAGAAGCGACGACACTGGTATTCAATCGTCCGCCCCTTGATATTGAAATCGTCAAATTGAGTAACCTCTTTTCCAATTCCTACAAGATATACGAGCGCGATGGTGTTGGTGTCGTCAAATTGACCAACAATACCGACAAACCGATGGACAAGATCAAGGTTAGCTTTGTGTTGAAGAATTTCATGGATTATTCGACAGAAACAAAGATTGACAAATTGATGCCCGGAGAAAGCAAGGAGCTGTCGCTAAAAGCGGTCTTTAATAACAGCATCCTGACCGTGACCGAAGATAGTTCGGTACAGGCGCTGATAGAAGCCAGTTATTTCGATAACGGTAAACGGGTAACTTACAGCCGCAATGAAACTGTCAACGTTTACGACAAGCATCGTATGACTTGGAGCGAGGGTGAGCGTTATGCCGCGTTTGTCACTCCCAAAGATGCTCCCATCATGAACATAGTGCGCGCGGTGGCGGGTGAATATAAAGAGACCAAGGATGAGATTCAGCTTGCGGCGGCTTTTTATGATGCGTTGGGCGTATTTGGATTGACGTACATTCCAGACCCGAGCAATCCTTATCAGGTCAGCTCCGGGAAAACAGATTCTGTTGACTATATCCAGTACCCGCGCGAAACGCTGGAGCGCAAATCGGGCGACTGCGATGACTTGGTGGCTTTCTATTCTTCCGGTCTGGAAAGCATGGGCATTAATACGCGCATACTGTTAGTGCCGGGGCACATGTTTATGATGTTCTCCACCGGTATTCCGGCGGATAGCGACGGTTACACCATGAATAACCTGTATGTGATTTATGAAGGCACATTGTGGGTTCCGGTTGAAACTACTTTGATTGGCAATTCTTTTATCAAAGCCTGGGAGAACGGTAGTTCCACCTACTACAAGTTCAAGGATAAAGAGCTGTCAGTGATGGATGTGCATACCGCCTGGGAAACCTACAAGCCGGCCAGTTTGCCGGATTCGGATTGGAAGCCCAGCGGTTTGACCCGCGCCGCAATCGACAAAAAATTTCCTGATGATCACATGTCAGTGTTGAAGATCAGTTCGCAGACAAAGACGCGCCGTTATCTTGAGATACTCAAGAAAACTCCGTCAGACGTTGAAGCTCATCTGCAAATGGGGATCATTCTGGCTAAAGTCGGGGATCGCGCCGAGGCAATGAAATATTTCGACAAGGTGCTCAGTCTGGACTCCAAGAATGCCGCAGCGCAGAATAATCGCGGCAACCTGCTGATGATCGAGGATAAGTATAATGAAGCACAAAAGGCATATCTGGCGGCAACAGTAATCAGTCCGGCAGATGCGCAAGTTTGGGTAAATCTGGCTCGCGCTTACAAGCGGACAGGCAATACCAAAGGTGCCAAGGCAGCATTTATCAAAGCGCAGAAACTGGATGCAAAAATCAAAGAGCAGTATCGCGCGCTTGGCTTGGAACTTTTGAATGCACTTTAAGTAGCTGAACAGGTATCACTAACTTTAGGAGATTAGCCATGAAAAAATTGATCGCATTGTTCGTATTGCTTGGCGTAGTGCTGGCGATGCCTAGCTACGCCGCAGGAACTACTGCTACGCCTTCTCTGTGGGAAAGTCTGCGCAAAAAGATCGAAGCAATGACTCCGAAAAAGAAATTGAGCACGACTACCGCAGCGGGGGGTGTGCGCGGTGCCTTGGCAGATGCAGATGATGTCTATTGGAAGGGCGAGTCAAAAGCAATTGATGAGGATGAACTGTCCTCATTCAAGAAAGCCATGGCCTTGGTTGACGCTGGCAATAGTGCCGGTGCACAAGCGGCTTTCACCGACTTCATCAAGCAGAATCCTGATAGCCCGTTGCGCAGCGATGCCGAGGCGGCACTGGCTCAGCTAAAAGCCGGCAAATAGCCCCAACCCGGATTGGAGCGGCTGGTAGAAAGCCGCTCCAGCCTCTATAATTCCGCCCCCGAATCATGCGGACAGCGGATTTTCCCATGCAGTTATTATCCTTTGGCATTAACCATCAGACCGCGCCGCTTGCCGTGCGCGAGCAGATCGCGTTCAGTCCAGAGACTATGGATGTTGCGCTGCGAGACTTGGTAGAAAATGGTGCAGCCAAAGAAGCGACCATCCTTTCCACCTGCAACCGCACTGAAATCTATTGCAGCACCAGCGCGCCCGCTCAGGCGGTCGGCTGGCTGTCCGCTTACCACCACCTGCCTGCCAACGACATCGAGCCGTACATCTACCGCCTGCCGCAAGAGCAAGCCGTAAAACACGCCTTCCGCGTGGCCAGCGGACTGGATTCCATGGTGCTGGGCGAACCGCAGATTCTCGGCCAGATGAAACAAGCCGTGCGCCAGGCAGAACAGGCCGGCACGCTGGGTTTTCTGCTGCATAAGTTATTTCAGCGCACGTTTTCCGTGGCCAAAGACGTGCGCACCCAAACCGAGATCGGCGCGAATCTGGTTTCCATGGCTGCCGCCGCCGTCAAGTTAGCGGAACGCATCTACCCCAGCATCGCCGAACAGCGTATTTTGTTCATCGGCGCGGGCGAAATGATTGAACTCAACGCGGTTCACTTCGCCGCGCGCAAACCGCTGCACATTACGGTTGCCAACCGCACACTGGAACGCGCGCAGACCTTGGCGCGCCGCATCGACGGCCACGCCATCACCCTGAACGAACTGCCCGAACAGCTCGCCCAGCACGACATCATCGTCACCTGTACTGCAAGCTCATTGCCCATCCTCGGCAAAGGCATGGTCGAACGCGCGCTCAAGCAGCGCAAACACCGCCCGCTGTTCATTGTTGACCTGGCCGTGCCGCGCGATGTGGAGGCCGAAGTGGCGGAGCTGGACGATGTGTTTCTCTATACCGTGGATGATCTTTCCGAAGTGGTGCGCGATGGTCTGGATGCGCGCCAAGGCGCAGTGAAAGAAGCCGAAGTTATCATCGACTCCGGCGTAAATGAATTTGTGCATTGGATGGAATCGCGTGGCGTAGTGCCCACCATCCGTGCCCTGCGCGACCACGCCGAACGCCAGCGCCGGGGCGAAATGGAAAAAGCCCTGCGTGCATTAGCCAAAGGTGACCACCCGGAAAAAGTGCTGGAGAGTCTGAGCAGCGCGTTAACCAACAAATTTCTGCACGCCCCCACGCAAGCGCTCAATCAGGCCACCTCGATCGAGCGCGAGGCCATGCTGGACACCGTGCATCGCATCTACCACCTGCACGACACCGAATGAAACCCAGCATCTCCTCCAAACTCGCCCAACTCAGTGAACGGTTGGACGAGGTCACCAGCTTATTGAGCAGCGAACACGCCACGCGCGACATGGAGAGTTTTCGCAAACTCAACCGCGAGCGCGCCGACATCGAGCCGGTAGTCGGGCTGTATCACGCTTACCAATCCTGCGAAGCCGACATCGCCACTGCGCAGGAAATGGCGGGCGATCCCGACATGCGCGAATTCGCCGATGCCGAGATTAAAGCAGGACGCGAAAAGTTGGAACAACTCGAAGTCGAATTACAAAAACAACTGCTGCCAAAAGACCCCAACGACGAACGCAACGTGTTCCTCGAAGTGCGCGCCGGTACCGGCGGCGACGAAGCCGCCATCTTCGCGGGCGACATCTTTCGCATGTACCTGCGCTTCGCCGAGCGCCGCCGCTGGCAAGTCGAAATCATCTCGGAAAGTCTGGGTGAAATGGGCGGCTACAAAGAAGTCATCGCGCGCATCATCGGACAGGGCGCGTATTCAGTTTTGAAATTCGAATCTGGCGCGCACCGCGTACAGCGCGTGCCCGCCACCGAAACCCAAGGTCGTATTCACACCTCCGCTTGCACCGTCGCCATCCTGCCCGAAGCCGACGAAGTGGGCGAAGTCGAACTCAACCCCGCCGACCTGCGCATCGACACCTTCCGCGCCTCAGGCGCGGGCGGACAGCACATCAACAAAACCGACTCCGCCGTGCGCATCACCCACCTGCCCACCGGCACCGTGGTCGAATGCCAGGACGGACGTTCGCAACACCAGAACAAAGCCCAGGCCCTGCGCGTGCTGGCCGCGCGCATCAAGGATAAGCAGGAGCAAGCCGCGCACAACAAAGTCGCCGCCGAACGCAAATCGCTGGTCGGTAGCGGCGACCGCTCCGAACGCATCCGCACCTACAACTTCCCCCAAGGCCGCGTCACCGACCACCGCATCAACCTCACCCTGTACAAGATGGACCACATTATGGACGGCGACATCAGCGAACTTACCAACGCGCTGATGGCTGAACACCAGGCCGAGCAACTCGCCGCGCTGGCCGAGGAGCGTTGACGGCAATGCGCAACATCCGGGATGTTTTATCGCAGGATGGCGCATCGCTCAGAACCGCATTACAGCTTGCGCCGGATGAAGCGCGCATCGAGGTGCAGTGTCTTTTGCAGCATGTATTAAACGTGCAACGCGCATATTTGCTGGCGCATCCAGAGCAGATGTTGAGTGAAATCCAGCAAGAGGTTTACGACGTTTTGCTGCATCGGCGTTTGCGCGGCGAGCCTGTGGCGCATTTGTTGGGCGAGCGGGAATTTTTCGGATTGAGCTTCAAGGTTACGCCAGACACGTTGATTCCGCGACCAGAGACGGAGTTGTTGGTGGAGTTGGCGTTGCAACGCATTCCCTCACCCCAACCCTCTCCCGGGGGGAGAGGGAGCAGGTATCGTGTTCTCGATCTCGGTACAGGCACAGGCGCTATCGCGTTGTCCATCGCGCACGCTAGGCCGGATGTGGAGGTGGTGGCGGTGGATGCTTCCGAGGCGGCGTTGCAGGTGGCGCGCGAGAACGCGCAACGCTTGGGCGTGCGCAACGTTAGTTTTGTGCAGAGCGATTGGTTCTCCGCGTTAGGCGGTCAGCGCTTTGATCTTATCGTTTCCAATCCGCCGTATATCGCGGCGGATGACGATCATCTCGCGCGGGGGGATGTGCGCTTTGAACCTTTGTCCGCGCTGGCTTCGGGCGCGGACGGGCTGGACGATATTCGTCGCATCATCCATTCCGCGTCCGCGCATCTCAATGAAAACGGTTGGCTGTTATTCGAGCACGGTTACGATCAAGCGGAGTCGGTGCGGGATTTGTTGAGGCAAAACGGATTCAGTAAAATATTTTCAGAAAAAGATTTGGCGGGTATAGAGCGGACGAGCGGCGGGCTGCTTGCGCCAAAGCCAATAAATACAGGCAGATCGGAAGAGCGTCGTGTAGGGAAAGAGTGTAGATCTCGGTGGTCGCCGTATCATTAAAAAAAAA
>FZPU01000128.1_pt1 | contig 16125 bp, 17 predicted proteins | sample 1534781 | NCBI WGS metagenome assembly FZPU01 (sample SAMEA104161949, study PRJEB21768) | metagenome | isolation source: underground water
TTTTTTTTTAATGATACGGCGACCACCGAGATCTACACTCTTTCCCTACACGACGCTCTTCCGATCTGGAAATGGCCGACAGTCTGATCGGCACCGGTTTCCCCTACACCCGCTTTGAAAACATGCAAGCCTACATGGCGATCTTCGGCGACCTGATGCAAAAAACCGCCGGTCTGCGCCGCCCCGGCGCGGCCTCGCTTGATCTGGCGTGGGTGGCCGCCGGGCGTTACGACGGCTTCTTCGAGACCGGACTCAAACCGTGGGACATCGCCGCAGGCGCGTTGCTCATCACCGAAGCGGGCGGCATCGTGAGCGACCTCGCGGGCAACCAGAACTTCATGAGCAGCGGCCACGTGTGCGCGGGCAACCCGTTCATCCAGGAACAACTGCTGCAAGTCATCGCGCCGCATTTGACGGCGGAACTCAAAGCCTGACGACAGATTTCCGAGGGACGTACCATGATCGAAATCGCCAATTTAACTTTCGATTACCCCGGACATCGCGCACTCGATGATGTGACGCTATCGGTGGCCAGCGGCAGCGTCACCGCGCTGGTCGGTTCCAACGGCGCGGGCAAAACCACGCTGATGCGCTGCATCGCCGGACTGGAGACACCGCTCACCGGCAGCATCACCGTGGCTGGAATGGATGTGATCGAGCAGCCGCGCGAAGTGCATCGCGTCATGGGTTACTTGTCCGATTTCTTCGGTCTGTATCAAGACCTCACTGTGGCGCGCTGCCTGGAATATGCCGCCGCCTCGCAAGGCTTGCCGCAAGCCGATATTCCCGCCGCCATCGCGCGCACCGCGCAGCGCCTCAACCTCTCCGACCAACTGCAACAAATCAGCAGCGGCCTGTCGCGCGGACAACGCCAGCGCGTGGCCATCGGTCAGGCCATCATTCACCAACCCAAATTATTACTGCTGGACGAACCCGCTTCCGGCCTCGACCCGGAAGCGCGCGCCAGCCTCGCCGCGCTGTTCCGCCAACTGCAAGCCGACGGCATGACGCTGCTGGTGTCGTCGCATATTCTGGCCGAGCTGGACGAATACTCCACCCACATGCTGGCGCTGCGTGAAGGCCGCATTCTGGAGAACCGCGCACTGCAACCGGCGCACTTGACCGAGGCGCATCGCTGCCTGCATCTCGATCTCGCCACACCCGATGCGCGCCTGCCTGACTGGCTGAAAAACGATGCGCAAGTCACGCTGAAAAATTCAACCGACACCCACGCCGAATTCGATTTCCACGGCGACCTGTCCGCACAGGCTGATCTGTTGAAAGCGTTGATCCACGAAGACTTCGTCGTATGCAGCTTGGTCGAGCACAAGGAAAATCTGCAACAGTCCTACCTGCGCTCGGTCGCAGCCCATCTGGAGAGCCAGCCATGAGCAACCCGGAATTCAAACGCAACTTGTGGCTGTCGTTTTCCCTGCACCGCCTGATCGGCATGCCCGCGTTGCTGGCGCTGACTTTCGTGGCGATCTCGCTCGCCGATTTCGACCACGAAGTCGCCAAGAATATGTACGCCGTCTCGGTCACGCTGTTCATCTTCATCGTTTGGGTATGGGGCGTGCGCAACGCCAACGCCAGCATCGTAGATGAAATGCGCGACAAGACCTGGGACCAGCAGCGCATGAGTTCGCTTGATCCGTGGACAATGACCTGGGGCAAACTGTTCGGTGCTACCGCGTTCAACTGGTACGGCGGCGCGATGTGTCTGGCCGTGATCGCGCTCTCCGGCATCGCCGCCGACAAGCCCCATCTGTTGCCCACGCTGCTGACGCTGTGCGCGGTCGGCGTGCTGTTGCATGCCTCACTCATCGCGCTGAATCTGCATACCAGCCAGTTCGAAACGCGTCTGGTGCAGCGCGGCGGCGTGGGCTGGATGGGCATCTTCTGGGTGTTGCTGTTAGTACCCTCGCTCATCACGCTACTGCTGAGCGGTGAGAACAACCTGAACCCGCATGTCGTGTGGTGGGGCATGGAAGTGGACACCGCATTGTTCATCATGGACAGCACCTTGCTGCTCGCCGTCTGCGCCACCTTCGCCGCGTGGCGCGTCATGTGCAACGCCTTGCAAGTGCGCACACTGCCTTGGGCGTGGCCGCTGCTCGCACTCATTCTTGCGCTGTATATTGCCGGATACCAGCGCCAAGAAAACTTCATGCAACCGCTGTTGCTGAGCGGATTATTCGTCTCGGTCGCCATGACCTATGCCGCGCTCATCAGCGAACCCAACACCCTGCTGCGCTGGCGCAAGCTGCGCCTGTTGCAGAACAGAGAAGACTGGCGCGGCTGGCTGGAATACCTGCCACTGTGGCCGACCACGCTGCTGCTCAGCTTCCTGTTCGCAGTGCTGATCGTGCTGAGCAACGGCAATGACTACGCCAGCGACGCAAGCATCACGTTCATGCAACCGCCGCTCGCGTTCACCGTCGCGCTGATGCTGCTGCGCGATGCCTGTGTGCTGCTGTTCTTCTCCTTCGCGCCCGACAGCAAACGTGCCATCGGCACCGCCCTGCTGTATCTGGTCGTCCTCAACATGCTGCTGCCGCTGCTGGCCGGTATCGCCTACCTGAATTCCTTGCGCTACTTCCTGCTGCCGTTCGAAGCCGGGCACGACCCGTGGAGCAGCGTACTCATCATGACCCTCCACACCGCCATCGCCGTCGCGCTGGTGAACTGGCGACTACGCAGCGCAAAACAATAGGTCGCCTCTAAAAATTCAAAGTTCTAAGCAAGACAAGGCGCGAGTGAAAAATTGCGACGCGGCATATATTTGGATATGTAAGGAGTAATTTTTTGCGAGCAACGCAGTATTGCGACGAAATTTGGATTTTTAGAGGCGACCAATAGTGAACGACACCACCAAACACACCCCAATGATGCAGCAATACCTGCGCATCAAAGCCGAGCATCCCGGCCTGCTGCTGTTCTATCGCATGGGCGATTTCTACGAGCTGTTCCACGACGACGCGGTGCGCGCCGCCAAGCTGCTCGACATCACGCTCACGCAACGCGGCGCATCCAACGGCAACCCGATCAAAATGGCGGGCGTGCCGTATCACGCGGCGGAACAATATCTGGCGCGGCTGGTGAAGATGGGCGAATCGGTCGCCATCTGCGAACAGATCGGCGACCCCGCCACCAGCAAAGGCCCGGTCGAACGCAAAGTGATGCGCATCGTCACGCCGGGCACCGTCACCGACTCCGCACTGCTGGAAGAGAAGCGCGACAACTTGTTGCTGGCTATCTCCTCCCCTGACAAGGCGAGGCCGGGAGGGGTTAAGGTTGGTTTGGCTTGGTTAAATCTAGCCTCCGGCCAATTCTTCGTAAGCGAAACCACCTCCGAAAATCTGCCTGCCGAACTGGAACGCCTGCAACCTTCCGAGCTTCTGCACGCCGAAAGCGCTGCCCCGCAAGCCAGCATTCATGCGGCTCTTCGGGCATTGCCCGATTGGCATTTCGATGTGGAAAGCGCGCGCCGCGCCCTGTGCCAGCAATTTTCCACACTCGATTTAGCCGGATTCGGTTGCGAAAATTTCAGCGTAGGCCTCGAAGCCGCAGGCGCACTGCTCGGCTACGCCAAACTCACCCAAGGCCAGGCCATCAGCCACATCCGCAGCGTGCAGGTGTACAGCGCCGAACGCTACGTGCGCATGGATGCATCCACCCGCCGCAATCTGGAAATCACCCAAACCCTGCGCGGCGAACCCGCACCGACACTGCTCTCGCTACTCGACACCTGCGCCACCAACATGGGCAGCAGATTGCTGGCGAACTGGCTGCATCATCCGTTGCGGGATAGGAATGTTCTGAGTGCGAGGCTGGATGCGGTGGCGCAACTTTTACTTCCCTCTCCCCCCGGGAGAGGGATTGAGGGTGAGGGAACAATTGGCGAGGTACACACAGAGCGTTCCCTCACCCCAGCCCTCTCCCGGAGGGAGAGGGAGCTTTACCCCCAAGTCCACGACCACCTGAAACCCAGCGTCGACATCGAACGCATCACCGCCCGCATCGCGTTACGCAGCGCGCGTCCGCGCGACCTGTCCGGTCTGCGCGACACGCTGTTCACCATGCCGCAGTTGCATGCCACACTCGTAGGTCGGGTTTCAACCCGACAAGATGGCAATGTCGGGCTAAAGCCCGACCTACAAAAACTGCCTCTCATTGACGCTCTAGCCGATGCACTGCAAGCCGACCACACGCTGGTCGAACTACTGCAAACAATGCTCAAGCCCGAACCTTCCTCCGTTCTCAGAGAAGGCAGCGTCATCGCCGACGGCTTCGACCCCGAGTTGGATGAGTTGCGCGGCATCCAAACCAACTGCGGCGACTTCCTGCTCGCGCTGGAAACCCGCGAACGCCAGCGCACCGGCATCTCCACGCTGAAAGTGGAATACAACCGCGTGCACGGTTTCTACATCGAAGTAAGCGCGGCGCAATCGGTCAACGTGCCGGACGATTACCGTCGCCGCCAGACGCTGAAAAACGCCGAGCGCTACATCACGCCGGAACTGAAAGCATTCGAAGACAAGGCGCTGTCCGCCAACGACCGCGCGCTGTCACGCGAGAAATTCCTGTACGAACAACTGCTCGACCAACTCGCGCCGTACATCGCGCAACTGCAAAACATCGCCGCCGCCATCGCCGAACTCGACGTGCTCGCCACCTTCGCCGAACGCGCCGCCACGCTGAATTTCAGCGCACCACAATTCGCCGACGATGCGCAGATCAACATCAGCAAAGGTCGGCATCCAGTGGTGGAAGCGCAAGTCGATCAGTTCACGCCCAACGACACCACGCTGAATGATGCGCGCCGCACGCTGCTCATCACCGGCCCCAACATGGGCGGTAAATCCACCTACATGCGCCAAGTCGCCATCATCGCGCTGCTCGCGCATGTCGGCTGCTTCGTGCCCGCACAAGCGGCAGTGCTGGGCGAGATCGACCAAATTTTCACGCGCATCGGCGCGTCGGACGACCTCGCCAGCGGACGTTCCACCTTCATGGTCGAGATGACCGAAGCCGCCAACATCCTGCACAACGCCACCGAAAAAAGTCTGGTACTGGTGGACGAAATCGGACGCGGCACCAGCACCTTCGACGGCCTCGCCCTCGCCTACGCCATCGCGCGCCACCTGCTGGAAAAGAACCGCAGCTACACCCTGTTCGCCACCCACTATTTCGAACTCACGCGGCTGGCTGAAGAATTCATCCAACTCGCCAACGTCCACCTCGCTGCCATCGAGCACCAGCACAGCATCGTCTTCCTGCACAGCGTCAACGAAGGCGCGGCCAGCCAAAGCTACGGCCTGCAAGTCGCCGCGCTCGCAGGCGTGCCCAACGACGTAATCCGCGCCGCCAAAAAACAACTACTCAAACTCGAACAAAACAGCGCCGCGCAGAATCCGCAGGGCGATTTGTTCGACCAGCGAGCGGTGGTGATGGAAGAACCGGAAGAACATCCGCTGTTGCAGGCGCTGCGCGAATTGCAGCCGGATGAGATGAGTCCGAAGGAAGCGCTGGAGAGGATTTATCAGTTGAAGAAGCTGGTGTAAGTTGGGGTTAGCGGCTTCGTTACGTAGCCCAACATAGCAAGGTTGATAGTAATAATATTTCGCGCCTCCAGTACATTATTGCCTTAGGACATGAATCTATTCGCCCCATATCCACCTCACTGAGCAAATAAAATGGAACAGCAAATTTCTGATTGGCTAATAAAAACAGGGTACCCGCTAGAGCTTTTTGTTTATGAGCAATTAGTAAAACGAAAATATCTCTGTGAAAAATCCAGTTTGTACCCCGATATCAGGTCTGGAGTGTCACGCGAAATTGATGTAACAGCGTACCTCCACGCTCCTGAGTATGAAACTCATTCGTACAGTTTACAGTTACTGATTGAATGCAAAAAGTCCGAAAAGCCTTTACTCGTTTTGGCAGAAAAACAAACAAAAGCGCGATTTGATCAACTTCTAGGAAAGGGCAACGAATCTGTACATGACCTTGCAATATCTCTCGCCTATGTTCACTTCCATGAACAAACACCTGAAGTCCAAAAGACAATTCTCGGCCCTTGGGCAGAACAAGTTCCTATAGGATATTCAATAATACCGGCCTTCCAAAATTCAGACGAGAACATATATAAAGGAATTATGGGATTAGCAAGTGCGAGCGAATACTATCTAAAACAGCAGGCCGATTTTTTGAAGTCAGTTAGGTCGTGGGAGAATGATAATCTCGTTGATAACAATCCTTTCCAACTTCAAATACCAGTTCTAGTGGTTGATTCGCCACTATTCTCTGTATCAATTAATGATGATGGCGAGTTGGATATCCATGAAACAGATTGGGCGAGTCTTAATATTCGGCTGCCTTGGAATCTGGAAAATGAAGATAGGACATGCAGCATCCAAGTTATACGCAAAAACAGATTTCCCCAAGCTATTGATGCATTTGAACAGTTGTTATCCTACGTGAGTAAGGATGATGTTGTGAAATACGCTATTAAGAGCGTAACGTGGCAACAATCATTGAGATACAAATACTCAAAATTAATTCGAAATATATTCAGCCGTTAGCCAAATACAGAACAATAGGTGACGTACCACGATTTCCTCCGTTGCCCTCAGCTCCGGTGTGAATTGCCCCCAAACTATCAGACAAGGAATTTCAAAATGAGACCTCAGGGTCTGAGACCTCAGTGCCAGACTCGAATTTGCAATCAGCCCTCTCACCCGCCCCCAGCACCAGTATCTTTCCAAACGATTACAGCCCAACCAAAGGGATCATCTTTGAATTTCAACTTAAGATATTGATAGTAGCAATGGTGGGCGATACAAGAATGACAATAAAAATTCCAAAAATCATCCAGCGGGTAATTTGAGCAATCGTTTTAAATAGTTTTGAATGAGTTGATTTCATTTTGTCCTAGCTTAATCAGCGGAAAGTAAATCGTTCCGGTCGTATCGGCATCTTCAGCCTTATCCAGATATTTTCTGGGACACGGAAAAATACGTCCTTACTGAAGGTTCATTTGTCGCCGATGCCTCAGGCTGAATCAGATACAAGGAAGCATGTGATGCAGCAGTAAGCTTCAAGTCTGATCGGCGACTCCACGTTTTTACTTTGACATTTGCCAGCGGATTGCTCTGTGCGCTATCTAACGTCCTGCACTGTTCGTCGAGGTGGGAATTATTGCTGGTCTTGTCACTGACCATGGAATGGTTCGGGTATGCTGTGCTGATCCGTGTCAGCGAGATTCTTCGATAGAATAATTCGCCGCCATTACATTTTCATTAAGGCAGACATGCTCGAAATAGCAGCTAAAAGGGGCGCATTAGTTTTCACAACCAAGCCTCATGGAAACGCCCGTCAATAGGCGATCTACAGGCAGTTGGCTTTCGCTTCTTGCAACACATCCAGCAAGTCAGGCTTGTTTGAGGCGGCGACGGTATCGCTCTGATGTTTGTGATGCGGAAAACTTGGAAGGTCTGGGAAGTGCGGGGTGTTGTCGTAGCGGAATATCAGTTCGTTGTCCGCGCGCTGTAAGTGGTAGCGATACCCCAGCGATTCCAGTACGCCATTTTCAACAATGAGTGCTTCGTTGATTTCCAGTAGCGCGCCATTCTCAAAACGTAGCCGGATGCGCAGGTTGGCGCGTTCGGCGGTGAGTATTTCTTCTACATAATTCTCGGTGTATGCGGGCAAGCGCGAGACTGCCGCTTCAACTTGCGCAAAGTAGCGCTCAAGCGTTTCATGCGGCAACACGCAACTGGCTTTCCAATTGGTGATGCAGCGCAACGTAGTGTTGATAGGCGTTTGCCCATTCCACCGACTCTGCTTCGTCGCCGATCAAGCCCTTCTGGTAACGGTCGAAGAATGTTTCTGAATCCATGCCGCGCTGGCTTTCGTACAAGCTGAGTTGCTTGCTCACCGCCACCAGCGCATCCAGTGGTGAGGTGTAGATTTCTCGTTGTTTTCGCATTTTGCATACTCCGCAATTGGGTTAATCGCGCACATCATACGCCGCAGTCTGAGGAATATTAAGCGCGTTCTATTACTTGAGCTAAAACGGTCTGGGCGCATTAGCTTCCGCAACCATACCTCATGGAAACACCCGTCAATAGGCAATCTACAAGCCATGATCGGTTTTCTAACACGCAGCCGCTCAATCGCGCAGGACACGAAAATACTCTTCTGAAGTGCGCTTAATCAGAACCGATAGTTCTTGGGATTAGCCCGATTTTTCCGTTCATGCAGCACCGCCAGTATTTCGACGACGCGTCTTTCCGGGAAAACTTTATAGACCACGACGTAAGGCAGTCCGTTAATTTTGAAGTCTGATACGTCATCGAAATAGAGATTCTCTTGGCTAATGTGCGGAAACTTTTCCAGCACAGTCAGTTGCCGGTCGAACTCTTCTTGAATTCCGATTGCGACGAGGGGGGCTTTGTCTATCAGGTAGAAAACGATGTCGCGGAGATCCTGCTTGGCTGGCTCCAGCCATTCGATACGATATTTATCGCGCATCTATCCGGCTCATGAGTTCCGATTTGAGTTCGGCCATGAAATCTGCGTGCGCTGTTCTGGGGGCATTCGGGTCGTTGGAGGCATCGAGACCGCGCTGCACCTGCGCTTTGATCTGCCGAGCAGAATCAAACTCTTCCTGCTCCAACACGGCGCGCGTCAGGTCTTCGCCTTTGGGTACTTGTTTAAATATTGATGTGTGCATGATTTACGTCCTGCGAACTGTTCGCCATTATTGTAGCCCTTACCGCCCGCCAATCAAAACCTCAATCGCTGGCAAGCGAATCAAGTGGCCCCACATAAATAGCCGATCCGCACGAATCACTTGCTGTAGATGCCCGTATTTCCTGGCTTGCGACAAAGCGATGCTAGTCCATCGGCGCATCCGCAATCAGCCGCAGTCCCTCGCGGCATAGCTGTTAGACTCGATGCACTATGGACATCGCAAAAATCGCACATCAGCTTGAGCACACCGGCTACATCGTTCTGGCTAAACCGCTTGTGGATAAATTAATGGCGGAATTATTCGCGCGTTGTCACGATGACGATCCGGCGCGATTTCATGCCGCGCATATTGGAAGAGGCGCGGCGAAGCAGCGAATAGGCGCGATACGCAGCGATGTCATCAATTGGCTGGATGCGGGCAACAGCACCGATCAGGCTTTTCTGGTTTGCATGGAAGAACTGCGGCTGGGGCTGAATGCGGCGCTGTATCTGGGGCTATTCGATTACGAGTGCCACTATGCGATCTACGGCGAAGGCGATGGCTACGCGAAACATTCCGATGTGCTGCAAGGCAAGAAGAACCGGGTGCTGACCACGGTGTTGTATTTGAATGAAGACTGGCAGGCCAGCGACGGCGGCGAGTTGGTGGTGTTCGAGGCGACGGGCAAGTCAGTCATCGCCACGGTGAACCCGACCTTCGGCACGATGATTATTTTCCTGAGCGAATCTTTTCCGCACGAAGTGCTGCTCTCGCACAATACCCGGCGCAGCATCGCGGGGTGGTTTCGCGTTAGCGGCAGTTGATCCACAAAACCGCAGTTGAGGAATTTGTAGGTGCGAATTCATTCGCACGCTCAACGAGGGATGTGCGAATGAATTCGCACCTACATTCGCCAACTTTACTCCTGAGCCTCAGCCCACAGGCGCAAACCTCGGCACGCTCTGCCCCTCGTGTTGCACCTGCTCGAAGAACACCGTTTTGGGGCGCGCCCAAATCAAGCCCTCGTCGGATTTGTAAATCATCATGACCATTTCGGGATCGACTTCCAGACGGGCTTCGCAGACGATTTCGTAGATGCCGCCTTTGTAGTGCCGGTATTTCATGGTTTGCTCTCCTTGCGTTGCCGCATTACCCCAACCCCTTGGAGATGCCCGTCAATAGGCGCTCTACGCATTGCGCTCGATGGAGATGCCCGTATTTACTGGCGTGCGGCGCGACGGTGTTTGATGAATTCGTTGATTGCCGGGATGAACGAGATGACGACGATGACGAGGATCATCAGGGTGAGGTTGTCTTTGATGATGGGGATGTTGCCGAAGAAAAATCCGGCCAGGGTGAGGCTGCCAATCCACGCCACGCTACCCAGTGCGCTGAACATCACGAACAGGCGGTAGCTCATGGTGGCGATGCCCGCGACGAACGGGGCGAAGGTGCGGATGATGGGCAGGAAGCGCGCGAAGATGATGGTTTTGCCGCCGTGTTTTTCGTAGAACAGATGGGTCTTTTCCAGATGCTCGTGTTTGATGAAGTGCTGCCTCGGGTGGTTGAGGATGCGCAGGCCGAGCAGGCGACCTATCCAGTAGTTGGTGTTGTCGCCCATGAACGCGGCGAGCATCAACACGGGCATGAGGATTTGCAGTTCCAGCGAGCCCATGCCGCACAGCGCGCCCGCCACGAACAACAGCGAATCGCCGGGCAGGAAGGGCGCGACCACCAGTCCGGTTTCGGCGAAGATGATGGCGAACAGGATGGCGTAAACCCACACGCCGTAATCCTGCACCAATGCCAGCAGGTGGGTGTCCAGATGCAGGACGATGTCGATGAAGGCGGTGAGGATTTCCATAGCAGATATTTTCGGTATTCACCCCCACCCCAACCCTCCCCCCAAAATCCCCTCTCCTCAATCCTCTCCCGCAAGCGGGAGAGGAGGCAAACGAGAAGAGCGATCTTTAATTCATGCGGAGAGGGAGTAAGTGCGGAGGATATTTAGGGGAGAACTTCTTCGGCTTCGAGTTTTTCCGGCTTGATGAAGTCTTCGCGCGATACGCCGAACATAATCAACAAGGGGCTAGCGACCAGCACCGAGGAATAGATACTGAACAGGATGCCGATGGTCAGCGCCAGTGCGAAGTAGTGCAGCGTTTCGCCGCCGAAAAACAGCATGGAGGTCACCATCATTTGCGTGCAGCCGTGGGTGATGATGGTGCGCGACATGGTGCGGGTGATGGCGTTGTCGATGATCTCGGCCACTTCGGTCTTGCGCATCTTGCGGAAGTTTTCGCGGATCCGGTCGAACACCACCACCGATTCGTTCACCGAATAGCCCAGCACGGCCAGCACGGCGGCCAGCACGGTGAGCGAAAATTCCCATTGGAAGAAGGCGAAGAAGCCGAGAATGATGACCACGTCATGCAAGTTGGCGACAATCGCGGCGAGGCCGAATTTCCATTCGAAGCGCATCCACAAATAGCCGACGATGCCCAACGACACCAGCAGCAGCGCCATCGCGCCGTTCTCCACCAAGTCCCTGCCGACCTGCGGGCCGACGAACTCGACGCGGCGCAGTTCAACAGTGGCATCCTGCTGGTGCAAGGAATCCATCACCAGTTCGGAAAGTTTCGCGCCCGCTTTGTTTTGCTTGAGCGGGATCTGGATCAGCACGTCTTTGCTCGATCCGAAGTTCAGCACTTGCGCGTCGTTGAGGCCGATGCTGCCAAGTTGTCCGCGCACTTTTTCCAGATCGGCGGACTGCGCGTAATGCACTTCCATCACTGTGCCGCCGGTGAAATCCACGCCGAAGTTCAAGCCCTTGGTGGCGAGAAAGAACACAGCCAGGATGAACGTCACCAGCGAGATGCTGGTGGTCAGCTTGCCGTAGCTCATGAACGGGATGTCTTTTTTGATTCTGAAGAATTCCATGTTATTTCCTTAAAGTTCCCCCTCTCTCCAACTCTCTCCCCTACGGGGCGAGAGAGCTTTCGTTCCCTCTCCCGCTAGCGGGAGAGGGTTAGGGAGAGGGTTTATCCAATGGCAACTTTGTTCAAACGCACTTTGCGGCCATAGATCAGATTGACCAATGCGCGCGACACCAGCACGGCGCTGAAGATCGAAGTCAGGATTCCGAGGCACAGCACCACGGCGAAACCTTTCACCGGACCGGAGCCGAACATGAACAGCGCCACGCCCACGATCAGCGCGGTGATGTTGGAGTCGAGAATGGTGGCGAACGCGTGTTCGTAGCCTTCGTGGATCGCGGTTTGCGGCGGTACGCCGTTGCGCAGTTCCTCGCGGATGCGTTCGTTAATCAGCACGTTGGAGTCGATCGCCATACCCAGCGTCAGCGCGATAGCCGCCATGCCCGGCAGGGTCAGCGTGGCCTGCATCATGGACAGCAGCGCCACCAGGAACAGCAGGTTGGCACCCAGCGCCAGCACGGAAACGCCGCCGAACATCAGGTAGTAGGCGATCATGAAAATCGCGATGGCGGTATAGCCAATCCAAGTGGAGTGGAAGCCGCGCGCAATATTTTCCGCGCCCAAGCTGGGGCCGACGGTGCGCTCTTCCACGATTTCCATCGGCGCGGCCAGCGCACCGGCACGCAGCAGCAGCGAAGTGTCTTTGGCTTCTTCGGTGGTCATCTTGCCGCTGATCTGCACGCGTCCGCCGCCGATTTCTTCGCGTATCACCGGCGCGGTGACGATCTCGCCACGGCCTTTTTCAAACAGGATGATCGCCATGCGCTTGCCCACGTTTTCGCGCGTGGCTTCCTTGAACTTGCGTGCGCCGACGGCATCCAGATTGATGTGGACGGCGGGTTCGTTATCGCGGCTGTCGAAGCCGGGCTGCGCGTCGTTGATGCGCTCGCCGGTCAAAATCACGCTCTTCTTCACCAGCAGCGACGAGCCGTCTTTATCCTTGAATATTTCGGTGCCGAACGGCGCAACGCCGCCCTCGCTCAGATGATGTTCGTCATCCACCAAACGCACTTCCAGCGTGGCGGTACGTCCCAGAATGTCCTTGGCGCGCGCGGTATCCTGCACGCCGGGCAGTTGCACCACGATGCGGTCCACACCTTGTTGCTGGATTACCGGCTCGGCCACGCCCAGTTCATTCACGCGGTTGCGCAACGTCACCAGATTCTGCTGCACCGCCGATTCCTGGATGCGCAATTGTTCCTGCTGCTTGAGATGGGCGGTCAACAGAAACTCGCCGCCCTCTTCGCGTGTGCCGAATTCCAATCCGCTGAAACGCTGCTTGAGTTCCGCTTCGCCTTTGCTGCGCGCATCGGCATCGCGGAACTTGGTGGTGATCGCGCTGCTGTCACGGCTCACGCCGGAGTAGGCGATATTGGCTTCGCGCAAGGTGCTGCGGAAATCGCCGGAGGCCGATTCAAGCGCCTTGTCCAGCGCGCCCTTCATGTCGATCTGCAACAGGAAATGCACGCCGCCGCGCAAGTCCAGACCGAGGTACATCGGCAACGCGCCCATGTTCGTCAGCCACTGCGGCGAACGCGCCAGCAGGTTGAGCGCCACCATATAGTCGTCGCCCAACTGCGCGCGCAGCACGTCTTTGGCTTTGAGCTGTGTGTCGGTGTCGTCGAAACGCGCCTTGACGCTGGTGGCATCCAGCGACATGGCGACGGGAGCCAGTTGCGCGGCCTTCAGCACTTCTTCCACGCGCGCCAGCAATGCCGCGTCCGCTTTCAGGTTGGCACGCAGCGGCAGCACTTGCACCGCCGGCGCTTCACCGTACAGATTGGGTAAAGCGTAAATCAGACCCAACACCAGCGCGACCAGCACCAGCAGATTTTTCCACAGCGGATAGCGGTTCATTGCGACACCTTATTTTTGCAGCGAGATTAAACGGACTTGATCGTTCCTTTGGGCAGCACGTTCTGGACGGCAGCTTTTTGCACCTGGATCACCACGTTGTCGGCGATTTCGATGGCCACGTTTTCATCGCCCACCTTGGTCACTTTGCCCAGCATGCCGCCGATGGTGATGACTTCGTCACCTTTTTGCAGCGCTTCCATCAGCGCCTTGTGTTCTTTTGCGCGCTTTTGTTGCGGGCGCAACACCAGGAAATAAAACACCACGAGTAAAGCGATCAACGGCAGGAATTGCATGATGCCGCCATCTTGAGCCGGTGCGCCACCTTCGGCATATGCGTTGCTGATGAACAAGTTGCTGAGGGAAATCATTTGTATCTTCTCCTGGCTAAAAAATCAAAGGGGCGCATTCTAGCATGGAAGACATGACTGTTTTACTACGCTGCGACGCGCAAACCTGCGCGTGCGTGCTTGAACTCCGCCTGAAACTCGGCATAGCGTCCGGCCTCGATGGCGGCGCGGATGTTCTGCATCAACTCCTGGTAATAATGCAGGTTGTGGATGGTATTCAGGCGCGCGCCGAGGATTTCGCCCAAGCGGTGCAAGTGGTGCAAATAGGCGCGACTGAAATTGCGGCAGGTGTAGCACGCACATTGCGGATCGAGCGGGCCGGTATCCATGCGGTATTGCGCGTTTTTGATGCGCACGTCGCCGAAACGGGTGAACAGGTGTCCGTTGCGCGCATTGCGCGTCGGCATCACGCAGTCGAACATGTCGATGCCCTGCCCCACCGCCTCCACCAAGTCTTCCGGCGTGCCCACGCCCATCAGATAGCGCGGTTTGTCTTGCGGCAATTGCGGCGCAGTGTGCTTGAGGATGCGCAACATATCGTCTTTCGGTTCGCCCACCGACAAGCCGCCGATGGCGAATCCGTCGAAGTTGATGTCCTTCAATCCCGCCAATGATTCGTCGCGCAGATGTTCGTGCATGCCACCCTGCACGATGCCGAACAGCGCATTGGGATTGCCTTCGTGCGCTTTTTTGCTGCGCTCCGCCCAGCTCAAACTGAGGCGCATGGACACACCCGCCACCTGCTCGTCCGCCGGATACGGCGTGCATTCGTCGAAGATCATCACGATGTCGGAGTTCAACACGCGCTGGATGCGCATGGATTCTTCCGGCGACAGGAAGCATTTATCGCCGTTCACCGGCGAACGGAACTCAACGCCACCGCCAGTAATTTTGCGCAACGCGCCCAGACTGAACACCTGAAAACCGCCGGAGTCGGTGAGGATGGGACCATCCCAACTCATGAACTGGTGCAGGCCGCCGTGCGCCGCAATCACTTCCAGACCGGGGCGCAGCCACAGGTGAAAGGTATTGCCGAGCACGATGTGCGCGTCGATGTCTTTCAGCTCCTGCGGCGACATCGCCTTCACCGTGCCATAAGTACCCACCGGCATAAAAGCCGGAGTTTCGACCTTGCCGTGCGCTAGTTCCACCGTGCCGCGCCGGGCTGCGCCCGAAGTGTTGTGTAAAGTAAATTTCATATTTATTCCAGACAAAACCATTTTTAGCCACAGAGATCACAGAGTACACAGAGAAAGACAAACCCACCGAAAATTTCTCTGTGATCTCTGTGATCTCTGTGATCTCTGTGATCTCTGTGATCTCTGTGATCTCTGTGATCTCTGTGTGCTCTGTGTGCTCTGTGGCTAATTTATTTTGACTCTCTTTCAATCAACATCGCATCGCCGTAACTGAAGAAACGGTATTCCTGTTCCACCGCATGCCGGTATGCAGCCAGCAGTTTAGCCATGCCGCCGAAGGCGCACACCAGCATTAGTAGTGTGGAGCGCGGCAGATGGAAGTTGGTCAGCAGCACGTCAATCACTTTAAAACGATAGCCGGGCGTGATGAAGATGCGCGTCTCGCCTGAGCCTGCGACCAGTTCGCCGCCCGCCGCCGCGCTTTCCAGCGCGCGCAAACTGGTCGTGCCCACTGCCACCACTCGCCCGCCGTTGGCCTTGGCTTGGTTGATGGCATCCACTGTTGCTTGCGGCACGGTATAGCGTTCACTGTGCATGACGTGATCGGCCACGTTCTCGGCGCGCACCGGCTTGAATGTGCCCGCACCGACATGCAGGGTGACATAAGCAATCTGCACGCCCTTGGCGCGCAGCGCCTCCAGCATGGCTTGGTCGAAATGCAGCCCCGCCGTGGGCGCGGCGACCGCGCCCTGTTCGCGCGCGAACACGGTCTGGTAACGCTCATCGTCCTGCGCGCAGGCTTCATGCGTAATGTAAGGCGGCAGCGGCAGTTTGCCGTAACGCTCCAGCACGGCATCCACCGCCTCGTCGCACTCAAAACGCAAATGAAAAAACTCGCTCGCGCGCCCCAGCACCTTAACCTGTACAGCCCCGGACAATAAAAAACGGCTGCCTGTCTTCGGCGTTTTGCTGGCGCGCACCTAGATCGGAAGAGCGTCGTGTAGGGAAAGAGTGTAGATCTCGGTGGTCGCCGTATCATTAAAAAAAAA
>FZPU01000089.1_pt1 | contig 15869 bp, 19 predicted proteins | sample 1534781 | NCBI WGS metagenome assembly FZPU01 (sample SAMEA104161949, study PRJEB21768) | metagenome | isolation source: underground water
TTTTTTTTTAATGATACGGCGACCACCGAGATCTACACTCTTTCCCTACACGACGCTCTTCCGATCTCGAACCGCAAACGCATCCCGGCACGACCACGCCCATCTTCGGGCTGGAACACTATTCGTTCGGCCAGTTGCTCGATCAATTTCCGGTGGATGCGCTGGTGGATTTTTCGTCGGCAGACAGTCTCCGCGCCTACGGGGAAGAAGTGCGCGCGCGCAGGATCATGCTGGTCAGCGCCATTTCCTCCTATTCCGAAGATGACCTGGAGTATGCGTGCAGCCTGGGAAAAGACACGCGCGTGTTGTGTTCGCCCAACATAACGCTGGGCATCAATTTCCTGATCGCAGCGGCAAAACTGCTGCGCAAGATCGCACCGTTCGCCGATGTGGAAATTATCGAGCAGCATTTCAGGGAAAAGCCCGAAGTGTCGGGAACGGCACGCAAGATTGCCGAAACATTGAATGTGGATGGCGAGCGCATCACCTCGTTACGCTTGGGCGGCATCGTCGGTCACCACGAAGTGATCTTCGGCTTTCCGCACCAGACCGTGCGACTCACCCACGAATCCATACGGCGCGAAGCGTTCGGCACGGGAGTCGCCTTCGCGCTGGAACAACTCTTCGCCTGCGACACCGGGTTTTATTCCTTTGACGATTTGCTGCAACGCCTGATTGCTACCGAGCTGCTGGACAAGCAAGAAAAGTGAACGCCCCCCTTCGGAGATGCCCGTCAATAGGCGATCTACAAGGCATTGCAACCGTTAAAACGCCCCGCTGTTTTCGGAGACAAAACCGACAAAAGTTGTATTTATTCCTCAACCAGCAGATCAAGTTTCCGCGCCAGCCATTTGGTGGTGGTGGCCTGAATCAAAATCGTCATCAGGATAGCGATGAAGGTGACCGAGGCGATGATTTGCGCGCCGGGGGCTTTCATGCCGACCAGCATGCCGGCCAGCGCGCCGGGGATCACACCGGTTTCGCGTGTCCAGCACATGAACAGCATTTCCTTGAGACTCCATTTGGCGCGGCGGTCGGGCAGCGCACAGAGGAATACGGTGACCGGACGCGCCACCAGCATGAACACCACGACCACGCCGATGCCCGCCCATAGGTATTGGTTCATCAGGGCGAAGTCAACTTGCGTGCCGAGCAGGATGAAGATGAACATGCGCATGATGAGCGCGGTGGTCAAAACATAATCTTCGAGCTGATGGTTTTCGTCTTCAGAACGTTTAAAGCCCAGCGATTCGACGTTGCCCAACATGATGCCGAACACGAACACGGCCATGAAGCCGCTGGCGTGTAAACCGTCCGCACCCATGTATGCGCCGACCACGGCCATCAAGGTGACCACTGGCGCGAATTCGGCGAGGAAGTTAAATTTTTCGTGGGCGATGAGTACCGCTGCCGAGTAACCAAGTACGCCACCGATAACGATTCCGAACACCGATTGTTTGAGCAGATCGGACAGTGCCGCGCCCATGGAAAACTCGCCCGAACCCATCGCGATGCCCAGCACAACAAACGTGAGGATCGCGCCCATCGCATCGTTAAATGCGGATTCACTCATCACGGTTTGCGCCACGCGCTCTTTGATTTTGACTTGTTTGAACACGGGAACCAGCGTCGCCGGATCGGTCGAGGCGACTACCGTGCCCAGCAACAAGGCCACGATGAAGGGAAGCCCCAATAGATAGTAGGCCGCAACACCGGTTATGAACGCGGTAATCAGTACACCGACGGTGGCGATCACCACCAGCGTGATCCACACTTCTTTCAACACCTTGAGCTTGATCGACGCACCGCCATCGAACAGGATGTAGCTTGAGCCGAAGATCAGGATCAACTGGTTGATGGTGGAGTCGGCCTTGATGTCCACATAGCCCAACATGCTGGGGCCGATCAGCATGCCCACCAGCAGGAAGATCACCACATCGGGGACTTTAATCAGACGAGCCAGCATGCCGGAGAAAGTGCCGATGCCGAGGATGATGCCGAAGACTAGTAGCGTATGTTTTGCGAGTTCGAGAGATGCGGAGGATTCCATCTTGTTCCTTGTGCAGTTGTCTTACTCGTCGTCATCCTCTCCTGCGATAACGCGGCGAGGAACAGTCGCCGGATCGGCGGTGATGGCGCGATAAATCTCCACGCGGTCACCGGGTTTGAGCACGTCATCCAGCTCCGCCATCTTACCGAAGATGCCGACCGCGCAAGCAGTAAGTTCAATAGCCGGGAATTTGCGCAAAATGCCGGATTGCTCGATGGCGGTTTGCACCGTGGATTCCTCCGGCACGTCGATGCGCAGCCAGAGCTGCTGCGCGGGTTCGGAATAGGCGACGGCGATTTGCATGATGTTCTCCTAATCTTGAGGGCTATTAAAGCCCCTCGCCCGCAAGCGGGAGAGGGGTTGGGGTGAGGGATGTTGAGCTGATGCAAATTTTTGAATGCCCACAGACCCTCATCCCCAGCCCTTCTCCCGCCTGCGGGAGAAGGGAGACAACCTACACCGCTTCCGCAGCAACCACCTGCGCACGCGCCGCACGCCGACTTTCCAGCACGCGCCGACCCGCCAGCAAAAATCCCAACACCATGAAACCGCCCGGCGGCAGGATCATCAGCAAGTAGCCTTTGTAATCGGGAATGACGGTCGTTTCCAAAAACGCGAAGGACGAGCCCAGCAGCAGGTGCGCATTGGCGAACAGCGTGCCCGCGCCCAGCACTTCGCGGATGCCGCCGATCAGCGTCAACGCGAAGGTGAAGCCCAAGCCCATCATCAAGCCGTCCATCGCCGATTCGGCCACACCATTCTTGGCGGCGAACGCTTCGGCGCGACCGAGCACGGCGCAGTTGGCCACGATCAGCGCGATATAGAGGCCGAGCACTTTGTACAAGTCATGCGCCCACGCATTCAAGCTGACATCCACCAGCGTCACCAGCGTGGCGATCAGCACGATGTAAACCGGAATGCGCACGTCCGGGCTGATGAGGTCGCGCGCCGCCGAGATGATGGCGTTGGAAGCCAGCAACACCGCTGTGGTCGCCAACCCCATGCCGAGGCCGTTGGTGGCGCTGCTGGTCACCGCCATGGTCGGGCACATGCCGAGAATCTGTGCGAACACGATGTTGTTGTCCCACAGTCCGTCGCGGGTGATGCGTGCGTAGTTGCCGCTCATTTGAAATTCCCTCCGAACCCGTCATTCCGGCGCAGGCCGGAATCCAGCAAAAACAAATATCCCGCGAAGCGGACAAAACCAAAATTTAGTCTCGCTGCGCGAGAAACTTTTTGATTGTCTGGATTCCGGCCTGCGCCGGAATGACGGTTTAACGAGATCATGGCTTATCTCCTTTTGGAGCGGACTCATCCAGCAGCGCACTCCGGTTCTGATCGAAAAACTCCAACCCTTCTTTCACCGCCTTGACCACGCCGCGCGGGGTGATGGTGGCTCCGGCGAACTGGTCGAACACGCCGCCGTCTTTTTTCACCGCCCATTTATCCGCTGTCGGTTCGCCCAGCCATTTGCCTTCAAAGCTATGTATCCAGTTGGTCTTGGCCGGTTCGATCTTGTCCCCCAGACCTGGGGTCTCGGCATGTTTGATGACGCGCACACCGAGAATTTTCCCTTCGCGCGACACGCCGATCACGCACACCAGCGCGCCCGCGTAACCGTGGCCTATCATGCGGTACACCACCGCATCCACCTTGCCCGCACGGCGGCCGCGATACACCAGCACATCGCCTTCCTTGCCCGGCAACGTGACGGTGTCTTTCAGCAAATCATTTTCAAATTCACCGGGCAACACTTGCGTCAGCGACTGCTTGAGATCGGCCGCTTCTGCCGCCTTGATGTCCGCCTCGGTGAGGTGCGCGGCATAGGCCAATGCCGCACTGGTGAGCAGCGCTACCCCGCCGAGCAGGATGCCCTGATAACTCAACTTGCCGCGTAATTCTTCGAGTTTCATTTAAAACCTCTTCAAAAATTTTTGTAGGTGCGAATTCATTCGCACATTGCCCCACGATATTTGTGCGAATGAATTCGCACCTACAAAATCATTTATTCACCGCCAACGCCGCACCTTTGCGATCACGTCCGTAGATGCGCGGTTTCACGTATTGGTCGATCAGCGGCGTGAGGGTATTCATCAGCATCACCGCGAACGCCACGCCTTCGGGATAGCCGCCCCAGGTGCGGACGATCCAGGTGAACAAGCCGCAACCGAAGCCGAAGATGAGTTGTCCGGTGGTGGTGTTGGGCGAAGTCACCGGGTCGGTGACGATGAAGAACGCGCCCAGCATCAGGCCACCACTCAGCAAGTGAACCATCGGTCCGGCGTAATGGTTGGCGTTGATCGAGCTGAATATCAACGCGGGCACGGCCACACCGAGCAACATCGCCACCGGCGCATGCCAGGTGATGATGCGGCGCGCGATGAGGAACAGGCCACCGATTAACAGCAGCAGCGCCGCCGTCTCGCCCAGGCTGCCCGCACGCTCGCCCATCAGCATATCCATCGGTGAGTAGTAACCGACTAATGCCTGATCCAGCCCGATGCCGCGCGTGAATTCGGTCTTCACATGACCCAACAGCGAGGCGCTGGCCATGCCGTCGATGTGCTGACTCATGAACGTGATGCGCAGGCTGTCCATGAATCCCGGCGCTTGCGCATTAGGCGCAATCCACGATGTCATCTCTAGCGGGAACGAGATCAGCAACATCACGCGCGCCGCCATCGCCGGGTTGAACACGTTCTGCCCCAGCCCGCCGAACACCTGCTTGCCGATGACCACCGCGAACAAACTGCCCAGCACCGCAATCCACCATGGCGCAAACGGTGGCAACGAAATCGCCAGCAACCACGCGGTCAGAATGCCCGAACCGTCCATGATGACCGGACGCACTTTACGGCCTTGCATGCGCACCACCAGCGCTTCGCCGACGATGGCGGCGATGAGGGAAATCGCCCACACGTTAATGGCGGGCCAGCCGTACAACCAGAAACCGAACAGCGTCGCGGGCGTGAGCGCGAGCAACACCGTGCCCATCACTTTGCCGATGGAAACGGGCGCGTGGGCGTGGGGGGAATGGGCGATGGGGTTCATGTTATTTTTCACCCAATATAAATTGGCCGCTCTGGCATTGATTAAAGTCCCTCTCCCGCAGGCGGGAGAGGGGTTGGGGTGAGGGGCATTGAGATGCAATTGAACTATGAGAATACCCACAGACCCTCATCCCCAGCCCTTCTCCCGCCTGCGGGAGAAGGGAGCTAAATTTGCCGAAATCTTTCATACCACCTCCTCCGCAACTTTCGCCGCCTCAGCCTTCGCCCGCTCCTTTGCCTCGCGCGCGGCCTTGCGTCTCGCTGCCGCTTCCGCGCGCTCGCGTTCAATACGGGCGATGCGTTCGTTGCGTGCGTCGGCCAGTTTTTTAGTGGCTTCCTGTTTCAGCTTGGCGCGTTCCTGCGTAGCGAGGTCGCCTTTGGCGTAGTTGAAGTAATGCACCAGCGGGATGTGTGCCGGGCACACGTAGGAACACGAGCCGCAGGCGATGCAATCTTTCAAACCGAACGCCACCGCAGCCGCCAAGTCGGAGGCGCGGACACGCGACACCATCTCCACCGGCAGCAAGCCCACCGGGCAGGCGCGCACGCAAGTCGAGCAGCGGATGCAGGGCGAAGGTTCGTCTTGACCGATTTCCTGCGCAGTCAGCGCCAGCACACCGCTGGTACCTTTGACTACGGGAATATTCGTGTTGGTGAATTGCTGCCCCATCATCGGCCCGCCCAGCACCATGCGTGCAGCGGGTTGCGCGTAGCCGTCGGCAAACGCGATCAGCTCTTGCACCGGCGTGCCGATCAGTGCTTCCACGTTGCACGGTGTCTTGATCGCGCCGCCGCTGATGGTGACCAGACGCGAAATCAGCGGCCTGCCGAAACGGATGGCTTGTTGCACGGCATATGCAGTGGCAACGTTGTGCACCAACAGACCGATGTCGGCAGGACGGCCTCCGGCGGGCACTTCTTTGCCGGTGAGCACCTGAATGATTTGTTTCTCCGAACCCATCGGGTACATGCTGGGCATGGCCACGACTATGACCGGCGTGCCTTGTGCGGCGGCCTGCATGGCGGCGATGGCTTCGGGTTTGTTGTCTTCGATGCCGACCAAAATTTCCTTGGCTGCCACGGCGTAAGCAATGAGGCGAATACCTTCAACAATTTCAACAGCGCGTTCGCGCATGATGCGGTCGTCGCAAGTCAGATAGGGCTCGCATTCGCCGCCGTTCATGATCAGCGTTTGCACGCCGCTGCTGCGGCTCAGATTAAGTTTCAATGCCGACGGAAATGTCGCTCCACCCAGACCGACGATGCCCGCCGCACCGACGCGCGCGGCGATGTCTTCCTGTGTGAGCGCGAACGGATCAGCCACGGTTTCGCAGGCGATCCATTTTTCTTCGCCATCGCTTTGCAGCGTGATGGTCGGCACCGGCAGGCCCGAAGGATGCGGCGCGGCATGATCGCCCAGCGCAATCACAGTGCCCGATGTAGGCGCGTGAATGGACGACGACACCGCACCTTGCGCGACCGCGATGAGCTGGCCTTTCAACACATGGTCGCCGACTTTCACCACGGGCGAGGCGGGAGCGCCAATGTGCTGTTGCAACGGCACGTATAATTTTTGCGACAAGGGCAAGGCGCGGATGTGGCGCTCTGCCGACAGATTCTTGCGGCCTTCGGGATGTACACCGCCGCGCAGATCGAATAGCTTCATGCTGCTACTCCTAATGGTTTATTCCAATACCACGATTGCAGCGTCGCCGGAATCGGTTGCAACTTCACCGACTCGGTCGGACACACTTCTTCGCACTTGCCGCAGGCGGTGCAGGCTTCGCGGAACACCACGTGAATCTGTTGTGCCGCGCCCATGATCGCGTCGGTGGGGCACACCTTGAAACAGCGCGTGCAGCCGATGCAGATTTCTTCCTTGATCTCGGCCATCATCGGCACGTTGTCGGCGACATCGGACAGGTTCGCTTCCATGCCCAGCTTCAACGCCAGCGCCTGCACCACCGCGCGCCCACCGGGCGGGCACAGCGTGACGGGCGCGCCGCCATCGGCCAACGCCTGCGCCGCACCGGCACAGCCGGGGAAGCCGCATTGACCGCATTGCGAGCCGGGCAAGATGGCTTGAATCTCGGCCACCAGCGGGTTGCCTTCCACTTCCAGCTTGCGCGCTGCAACACCGAGGAAGAGTCCCAGTGCCGAACCTAAAAGCGTGAGGCTGATGACAGCGATGAACATTGCTTTCTCCTTGAAACTTTCTTGTAGGGTGGGCACGTTTCATGTGCCCACGCGGGAATAATCTCCGCTACCGCGTGGGCACAAAGAACGTGCCCACCCTACGTTAAACTAACTTTTCCGTCATTCCCGCGAAAGCGGGAATCCAGTCAAAAATAATTTCTTTGCGCAGCAAAGACCAATTCAAAAGCATGTTTAATAAACCCGCTGGATTCCCGCCTTCGCGGGAATGACGGTTATGTGTTAACCCAACCCGGCAAACCCCATAAACGTCAACGCCAGCAAACTCGCCGTAATAAAACCAATCGGCGCTCCGGCAAATGCGGGCGGCACTTGCGCCAGCGCCAGACGTTCGCGCAATCCGGCGAACAGCAGCAGCACCAGCGTGAAGCCCACCGCCGAACCGAAGCCGTACATCAGGCTTTCGGCGAAGGGCAATTTCTCTTGTGTGGTCAGCAGCGGGATGCCTAGCACCGCGCAGTTGGTGGTGATCAGCGGCAGGTAGATGCCCAGCACCTGATACAGCGCGGGATTGGTTTTGCGCACCACCATCTCGGTGAACTGCACCACCACCGCGATCACCAGGATGTAAACCAGAATGCGCAGGTACGTCATGCCCAGCGGGATCAGCAGCCAGTGCTCCAGCATCCAACACGAGGCCGAGGCCATGGTCATCACGAACGTGGTGGCCAGCCCCATGCTGACGGCGGTGTCGGTTTTTTTGGAGATGCCCATGAACGGACACAGCCCCAGAAATTTCACCAGCACCACGTTGTTCACCAGCACGGTACTGAGCAGCAGTAACAAATATTCACGCATATCGACGATCTCCTGCGCTCACTTGTGCAAGCGGCGTGCCAGCGTTTGCGCACGCAAGCGGGACGCACGAAATCAGGCATTTGCTGCATGCGCGCACCGGATGGGTGCGGAAATTGTTTGTCGTTGTCGGGTGTGAGAGGGAGGGATGTCGCAAAGACGACAAGGTGAAATTCCGCCCATCTCTATCGGGGCAGCCGCTCTGTTCTCCCCCTGACAAGGGGGAGTTAGAGGGGGTTTGGTTTTTTTGCTGAAACCTCAAACCCCTCCCGGCCTCCCCTTGTCAGGGGAGGAGCAAAGCGGCGTTGAGTGGATAAGCCTCCTCGCCAACGCCCTATCCACGGCCATCTCCATCAACCGCATCACGCAGATCGCCTATTGACGGGCGTTCCCACGATGTCTGCTTTCCAAAATGTCGATTTCAAGCTCGGCACACTCCTTGCTCAATACTTCTTGTCTTCTTTTCCACCGGAGCTGTCATGTCCAAGCAACCCGCCGTACCGAACACACCCGCGCCCACCGACGAAACCTTGCCGCCGCACCTATTCCGTCAAGCGGTAGAGCAAGCCGCGCTGGCGATCTCGATCACCGATGCGCGCGCCAACATTCTGTATGCCAACACTGCGTTTCAGCGCATCACCGGCTACGAGCAGCAAGAGATCGTCGGCCACAACGAATCCATTTTGTCGTATCGCGTCACGCCCAAGCTGGTGTATGAAACACTGTGGGCGCAGATTCAGCGGCAGCGCGCGTGGAACGGTTTGCTGGTGAACAAACGCAAGGATGGCAGCCGTTATCTGGCCGATGTGACCATCACGCCGGTGGTAAGCGAGGACGGCATGACCACGCATTTCCTCGGCATGCACCGCGATGTGACCGAGGTGCATAGACTCGAACGTCAGGTGCAAAACCAGAAGACGCTGATTGAATCGGTGGTGGATGCGGCGCAGGTCGCCATCGTGTTGCTGGACGAGAAAGAGCGCGTGCTGCTGGACAATCAGGAATACAAAAAACTGATCGGCGATTTGGGCAAAGAGCCTGCACTTAAATTGCTGGCCGCGTTGCGCGCGCAGATGGGTGATGCCTTTACCAAAGCCTACGACAAACACCGCAACATCGCGGCGCGCGAAGTGGGCATCAGCCTTTCCAACCATGCGACGCGCTGGTTCTCGTGCGCGGTGTCGTGGTTCGAAGAACACGACGTGGGCGCGGATGCGTTTTACGAACCGACGCGCCGCCATTATTTGTTGCTCACCATTCAAGACATCAGCGAACTGAAACACCAACAGGAAGCGCTGCGCATCAACAGCCTGCGCGCGCTGTTGGCGGAACAGGAACGTATTCAGGGCTTGCGCGAAACGCTAGCGGGTGCGGTGTATCAATTACAAGAGCCGCTGAACATGATGAGCGCGGTGGCCAATATGATGGAACGCAGGCGCGACAATAGCGGCGATGCGACGGCGGTCGGCGCGCTGGAAGAAGCCATGCAAAAAAGCCGCGACGCGCTGGAAAAATTGCGCGCGTGCATCCCCGACCAGAGCCGCGAAAGTTTGCAACTGGTGGACATCAACGAGGTGCTGGTGGACGTGCTGAAACTGGACACCGCCAACTTGCTCAGTTCGGGCATCGAGGTGGAATGGCAACCTTCGCCGCAGGGCGCGACGCTTTCCGCGCATCCGGCGCAACTGGCCAACCTGTTCAAGCAGCTGGTGTCCAACGCCATCGAGGCGATGAACGCGCGGCGCGGCGGTTTGCGCGAATTGCGCATCCGCTCGACCGTGCGCGCCGACCACGTCGAAGTGCTGATCGAAGACAGCGGCCCGGGCATCGCCGACGAACTGCGCTACAAAGTTTTTCAACCGTTTTTTACCACCAAGGGTGCGAGCAAACGCCATCTCGGCTTAGGGCTCGCCATGGCGCAGGATGTGGTGAACCAGCACGGCGGCACGATTGATATTGACCCGGGGTATCGCACGGGCTGTCGGGTGCGCGTGCAGTTGCCGTTTAGCAATGGGGGCAGCCATGTTTGAATCAAAAAAACAAATCGTTTGCCACGGAAGAATTTATTCCGTCTTGTGCGAAGCGGGAATCACAAAATTTTGGCGCAGCAAATTCATCGCTGCGAATCATTCCAAAGCGTCCCTCATCCCCAGCCCTTCCCCCGGCGGGGGAAGGGAGCAAAAGCCCCTCCCCCGCCGGGGGAGGGGTTGGGGTGAGGGAACACTCGTTCCAGCTCAGCGCATCGGCAAAATGTATTCGTGCCGATTCAACACGGGAGGAGCACACCATGTCTGATTCCCGCGAACTCAATTTATTAAACGCCGAGCTGGAAACGCTCTATCAAGTCAGCCGCGTGTTGTCGCGCTCGCTCAATTTCAAACAAACCTTGGAAGGCGTGCTGGACGCGTTGCACGAAGGCATGGCGCTGGAGCGCGGCATGGTGAGTTTGTTCGATGCGGCCAGCGGCGAACTGCAAGTGTCGCTGGTGTATGGCGTGTCCGATACCGTGACCGAAGAGGTGAGCTATCTGCCGGGCGAAGGTGTGGTCGGTACGATTTTGAAAACCGGCAGCAGCATCGCGGTCGAATGCATCATGGACGAGCCGCGTTTTCTGTCGCGTCTCGGCATCTATAACCCGCAAGGCGCGTTCGTCGGCGTGCCTATCCGCCTCGGGCAAAAAGTGGTGGGCGTGCTGGCCGCGCAGCCCGCGCCTTCCATCAAAAAATCACTCACCGAATACCAACGCTTCCTCGAAATGGTGGCCAACCTGATCGGGCAAAGCGTGCGCCTGTCGCAGGAAGTGGCGCAGGAAAAGCAGGAACTCGCCGAAGAGCGCGACGTGCTGCGGCGCACCGTGCGCGGACAATACGGCTTCGACAACATCATCGGCCACACGCAATCCATGCGCCGCATTTTCGAGCAAGTGCGGCTGGTGGCGAAGTGGAACACCACCGTGTTGATACGCGGCGAAACCGGTACGGGAAAAGAATTGATCGCCAACGCCATCCACTACAACTCGCCCAGAGCGCGTGGCAGTTTCGTCAAACTCAACTGCGCGGCACTGCCGGAAACGCTGCTTGAGTCTGAATTGTTCGGCCACGAAAAAGGCGCGTTCACCGGCGCGGTGGCGCAACGCAAAGGCCGCTTCGAACAAGCTGAAGGCGGCACAGTTTTCTTGGACGAGATCGGCGAAATCTCCGCCTCGTTTCAGGCCAAGTTGTTGCGCGTGTTGCAAGAAGGCGAACTGGAAAGAGTCGGCGGCACACGCACCATCAAAGTCGATGTGCGCGTGGTCGCTGCGACGCACCGCGACCTCGAAGCCGAAGTGGAAAAAGGCCGCTTCCGCGAAGACTTGTATTACCGCCTCAACGTGATGCCGCTGTACCTGCCGCCGCTGCGCGAACGCATGGAAGACATCCCCGAAATCGCGCGCTTCCTCGTCGAAAAAATCAGCACCAGCCAAGGCCGCCAGCTCGCCCTCACCGATGCCGCGCTGCGCATCCTCATGCACCACGACTGGCCGGGCAACGTGCGCGAACTGGAGAACTGTCTGGAGCGCGCGTCGGTGATGACCGAAGGCAACACCATAGACCGCGATGCGATTTTGCTCACCGGCATAGACGAAAAAATCTCCGCCAGCCGAGGCACGATACAAAACGTCAACCTCGACGATCCCGATTTGGATGAACGAGAAAAAGTGATTGCTGCGTTGGAGCAGGCGGGATGGGTGCAAGCCAAAGCGGCAAGGTTGCTGGACATGACACCGAGGCAGATCGCATATCGGATTCAGACTTTGAATATTAAGGTGAGGCAGATTTGAAATTTCTGTTCGTGCTGAGCTCGTCGAAGCATGAACGGAAGCCGCCCAACAAAATTCAAAAGCAAAACACGCTGTAGATGCCCGTCATTCCTTGATCTGCACTGCCCTTCTCTTGCTGAAGCAAGGTATGAAGGACATTGCAGGAAGGTGGGGCTACGGTTACGCGCATTGCGCGCCATTCAAAAACGGGTTATCTTTACCTCGCTATGGGAAAACATTTAAAAAATATTCTGGACGGTATGGCTGATGCACTATCGTTAATACCTGCACAGCGCGATTATATTCGTCCCAAGCGCGGTGAATTTGCGCGCGATGCCGCGCGTTTGCACGGCGACTTTGCCGCTATTGGCCGCGATATGCGCACAGTAATCAAACGCGATGAGCCGTCAAACAACCGCACACGTTAAGTCTCGCTCCGGCGAGATGTTGGTTCAAGACCATCAGACTGATGCGCCGCTCTTGCCCATTGCCAGTATTGAGCGCTTGCACCAGTTGCGGCCTGACCGGGTTGATTGGGTCTTCGACCAAACCCAAATCGAAGCAGAATACCGCCGTTTAGAACAACGCCGCACCAATCGTTATGTCTTCATAGAGCGCATGTGCGGTATGATTTTTGCGCTCATCATCGGCGTGTGCGGCATCGTGGGTGGGCTGTATGCCGCCATTCAGGGGCATGAATGGTTGGGCGGAATTGTTGCTACGGTAACAATCGGTACGCTGGCTGGTAATTTTCTGGTACGTCAAAAAAAGTAACTTGGAAGTTCTTCAGAGGCAACTCTGGATTAGAGCGAGGTTCAGAATATTTGGGGCAGCTTTTCAATAGTATTATGCCGCCCTCGCTTCAGCTTCCCTCTCAATCCTGCCCTTCAACTCCGCTTCCGCAATTTTCAAATCGTAGCTCATCTGCAAATTCAGCCAAGTCTGCGCAACCGTGCCGAAGTAACGCACCAAGTGCGGCGCGGTATCGGGCGCATTCCATGCTTGGTCATGTAATACTCGCTACGGATTTTTAACTCTTTATGGCCGACAGGAAAAGCATAACGCAAGCAATATTTCGTTGTGAGTATTATCCTAAAAAGCGCAGTTGAGGTGTTTGTAGGTGCGAATTAATTCGCACGCCCAACGAGTTATGTGCGAATAAATTCGCACATACAAAGACAGCACAACGCGATGAAATAGCTGCGTATTTATCATCAACTGCTGTTTTTGGATTATGCTGATTTTAAAATAGGCCCGAATGAACTGGGAATTATCGGAGCCGGCATCGCAACAGTTTATGATGCGCAGCGGCTCTACACGGAATCGAATCATTTATCCCTGTACGTGCCCGCCTATCTGGTTTCCTGGAGGGGGCGAGAGCGACTTGATCGAACCAGAAAAGGAGCAATCGTGGCGCGCATCTTGATTACTTGTTTCGGTTCATATGGCGACCTCTTCCCCTATATCGCTCTGGGAAAGGCGCTGCAGAAACGCAAGCACGAAGTGACGCTCGGCACCTCAGAGATTTTCCGGCAAAAAGTTGAAGCGGAAGGATTGTCATTTCGCCACATTCGATGCTGTTTTGACCAATACACCACACCGGAATCGCTACGCAATTTCATTCTATTGGCTTTCGACCCTGTCAAAGGCGGTGAATTTTTATGCCGCGAAATGATAAATGGCATAGGTGATGCCTACCCGGACACCCGCGATGCAGCCAAACAAGCCGACTTTGTTATATCCAATCCCTTGGCAGGCGCAACTCCGCTCGTATGCAGAGACATGGCGATTCCCTGGGTATCGACAGTCTTGGCACCGATGGTTTTCATGTCCGTTTATGACCCGCCCATCATCAGCGCTGCCCCTTGGTTAAGGTCGATCAACACATTGAGCCCGCCCTTGTATCGCGGCATTATCAAACTTTTGAAACAAGTGACGCTTTCCTGGGCCAAGCCGATTTATGATTTGTGTTCGGCGCAGAATCTGCCCGCCCCCAGCGCCAATCCGATATTTGAAGGTCAGTATTCCCCGCATGGAACTCTGGCTATGTTCCCGTCTTGGTTTGCGATGCCGCAAGCGGATTGGCCTGTCAACACGATGGTCACGGGCTTTCCCTTATTCGTGGAACAGAAAATCGATACCCGCACGCTGTCAGAATTGGATGAATTCTTGCAAACAGGCGAACCGCCTTTGGTGTTTGCACTGGGTTCGTCCGTTGTGCATATTGCACCGGATTTTTTCCGCACCAGCGCACTGGTCGCCAAAAAGTTAAAGCGCCGTGCCGTGCTTGTCACGGGACCGCTTGATACCGGAATCGACGCGAGCGAATCCGGTGATGATCTTCTTGTAGTGAAGTACGTTGCTTACGACAAGCTCTTCCCTCATGCCAGCGTCATTATTCATCAAGGCGGAATCGGCACGCTGGCGCAGGCCGTCTGTGCGCAACGACCGATGCTGATCGTGCCTTTCGGCTTCGACCAACTCGATAATGCTGAACGCATGGTGCGACTCGGCGTGGCAGAAACCCTCAAGCGCAAAAACTATACGATCGAAAATGCCGCCGCCGCGATTGAAAAACTGGCTACAGAGGCATCGTACCAACAACGCGCCAGCGAAGTGGGAACGCTTATTAACAAGGAAAACGGAATCGAAAATGCGTGCGATGCAATCGAATCCATTTTGGAAAAATAGTCCAACTCCTCCTTTTCATTGCTTGCCCCGCTGAAGATGCCCGTCATTCCTTGATCTGCACATTGTGCGACTTGCGGAATAAGGTATAACGGCCATTGCGGGAAAGGTGCATGGCGGCATCCGGCTTGTCCTGATATATTCTCTTCACCAATTTCACCACACCATCCGCCATGCCCAAACACACCACCCCCGACCACGCCCGCCTCGACCGCGTGGTGGCCAAAGCGCGTAAACAAAGCGAATTGCGCGAGGCGGGTTACCGCGAGCGGGCGCTGAAAATTTATCCGTGGATTTGCGGGCGTTGCGGGCGCGAGTTTTCCGGGGTGCGCCTGCGCGAGCTGACGGTGCATCACCGCGACCACAACCACGACAACAATCCGCCGGACGGCAGCAACTGGGAGTTGCTGTGCCTCTACTGCCACGACAACGAGCACCAGCGGTTGCTGGAGGCGGCCGGCGGCGGCGATGGCAAGGCGGGCAGCGGCAGCATCGCCACCCATTCGCCGTTCGCGAACCTGAAGGGGATGCTGGCGGGAAAGGAGCGAAAATGAGCGGATTCCCCCAGGCAAATGCCCGGAAACCCGCGCCCCGCTTGCCTCTCCGGCCGGTGATGCCCGGAAACCCGCGCCCCGCCTGGCTTCCAGGCCATATGCCCATGAAGATTTCCAATAGCGAAGAGGTGTCCAGATGAAGTCGATCCACGCCGTCATGGTTTCCGCAGCGCTGCTTTCGATCCTGCTATCGGCGCCTGCCCTGGCGGGGCCCTACTCCGATGAAATGGCAAAGTGCCTCGTCAGGTCCACCAGCGCGACCGACCGTAACGGCCTCGTCAAGTGGCTGTTCGCTTCCGCCGTCCTTCACCCGGAGATCAAGCCGATTGCCACCGTTTCGGATGCGCAACGCGACAACCTGAACCGGATTACGGCCAGGCTGTTCGAGCGGCTCCTCACCGTCTCCTGCAGGGCCGAGACGCAAAACGCCGTCAAATACGAGGGGCCGACCACGCTGGAAACAAGCTTTCAGGTGCTCGGGCAGGTTGCCGGCCGGGAGCTGTTCACCGACCCGAACGTTGCAACGAGCATGGCCGGCCTGATGAATTACGTCGACAAGTCAAAGCTGGAAGCGCTCTTTCTCCAGGCGACGACGAAAAAGTAAGCCTGAAGGCAGCCTCAGGGATACAGCCCGCGCAGCGCCCGCGCCTCCAGCACCCGGCTGCAGCCGACGACGAAGGCGGCGGTGCGCAAGAACGGAAGAGCGGCGAGTAGGGAAA
>FZPU01000090.1_pt1 | contig 15869 bp, 11 predicted proteins | sample 1534781 | NCBI WGS metagenome assembly FZPU01 (sample SAMEA104161949, study PRJEB21768) | metagenome | isolation source: underground water
TGTTTGTTTAATGATACGGAGACCACCGAGATCTACACTCTTTCCCTACACGACGCTCTTCCGATCTCGCGAGAATATCGATTCGTCGACCACCTCCAGCCGGATACTCGAACCCGGTAATTTCCTCATCCTGGAAAAGCGTCAATCCTGGCTCTATCAGCTGCAAGTTGTCCGCTAGGTATCTCTGAAGGTCCTTCTCGAGAGCGAACTGTGAAGAGCCAGCCAGCGCGGCGTCGATCGCAGCACCGGCATCTTCCTCTTCTTCGGTCACCGACACAGTCTTGCCACCGGCGGCCGCCATCTGAACCCTGGCCGCTTGATGCACAGGCGCCGGATCGGTCACAGGGTCATAGCGCCGGTATTCGCGCGAGCCGACCTTGAATAGCAGGTCGTCGGTGCTGTTGGTCGCTGGATGGTGAAGCCGACTCCGATCGTTGGTCGATGCCTGCACCAAATGCGCATGGATGCTGCCGGGCTTGAGCTTCGGGTAGTATTGGGCAAACCAATCAACTGCGCGCTGTGCTGCGAACGTTTCACCGAGTTTCAAGTCCCAGTCTGAGAGCATATCCTTCAGCAACGCCCTGGTTGGCTTGTCATAGATGGTTCGCGCCACGCTGCCCCCTATTTAATATGCTTAGAGCCACTAATTTATCCGCCCCATCTCGCCCCTCGGCGAGACCGCTCGCAAGAAACAGCATCGTCCTGAGATTGAGACCGAGTCTGCGGCCAGACCGTCTGCAGGGTAGAGGAAAGGAACAAATCCTCGCAAGCCCATTCTGCCTTTATTCCGGAGACCGATGAATGTCCGCATTAAGGCTTGGATTTTAGTGATCTGGCTGTCTGGAATGGGCACGTTGGCGACCGCCACGAACGGCGGCTGTCCGGTCTCGAAAATCATGAAACTAGCTTGCCCGGAAGCGGGCACTGGCGAATGCGCTTCGTCCAGCAGCGCTTGTATCTCCACCAGCAGCGGACGCGTGCCTTCCTGCGTCACCATCACGCACGAGCCGGGCACTTGCGTGCCGTGTTGCGACAGGAACAGCGCGGACGGATTGCTCACTTCGCGCAAGCCTTTTTCGGTCATGGCGAACACGCCCAGCTCGTTCACCGCGCCGAAGCGGTTTTTGAACGCGCGTATCAGGCGGAAACTGGAATGGGTGTCGCCCTCAAAATACAGCACGGTATCCACGATATGTTCCAGCACGCGCGGCCCAGCCAGCGCGCCTTCCTTGGTGACGTGGCCGACGAGGATGATGGTCACGCCGCTGCTTTTCGCCAAGCGTGTCAGTTGCGCCGCGCATTCGCGCACCTGCGCCACCGAACCGGGCGCGGAAGTGAGCTGTTCGGAATACACGGTCTGGATGGAGTCGATCACCACCACGTCCGGCTTCTCGTGCGCCACGGTGGCTTGAATTTTTTCCAGTTGAATCTCCGGCAACAGATGCACTTCGCGCGCATCCAGCGCCAGACGTTTGGCGCGCAACGCGATCTGTTGCGCCGATTCTTCGCCGCTGACGTACAGGACTTTTTTCGTTAATGAGAGATGCGCCAAGGCCTGCAACAACAGCGTAGATTTGCCGATGCCGGGATCGCCGCCGATCAGCACCACGCCGCCCTCCACCAGCCCGCCGCCCAGTACGCGATCAAACTCGGCAATGCCGGTCGGCGTGCGCGACACCTCGCTTGCTTCCACCTCGGCCAGTTGCTGCAACTTGCCCGAAGCTGCCAGCGCGCTGTAACGGTTTTTGCCCGCCGCAGGGGCTGCTTCCGCCACCGCTTCCACCAGCGTATTCCACTCGCCGCAATGCGGGCACTGGCCTTGCCATTTCGGCGTTTGTCCGCCGCACTCGGTGCAGCTATAAATCGTTTTTGCTTTTGCCATGATTGTTAATTATTTAAAAAAAACAACATCGCGGGAAGGCGCATGGATAGGCGTTCTACGTCATCAGATTGACGTAGATACCCTATCCATGCGCTTCTCCACGATGTGGTATTTTTCAGAATGTGATTCTGCGCCGATTGACAGGGTGTTTTGGTTCATTGGGTTTGCTGGTTAATCTTCTCTTCGAGCTGTCGCATATGCTGGTCAACGGCATTGTTTACCGACTTTGCCTGCGCTTCTGCCGCCGCTTTTCCTTCGGCGATAAATCCCGCCGGGTCACTGGAGCCTGTTCCGGTGCTGGTCTTGGCGGTGGTGTTTACTTTCGCGGCCAGTTCCCCCACCGCTTCGCCGCTGGTCAGCGCCTCAAAATCGCCAGAGAATTGCGCCCACAATTCTCCGCCCTTATCCAGCACGTCCGCCGGTTTGATTCCGAAGTAATACATCCCTCCCGCTACCGCGATCACCACCAACAATTTGAATTTCATCTACCGCCTCCACGAAGAATTTCACAAAGCTGAATTATTACCCGACGACAAGAAAAATCCAAGAAAGTGCAATGTGGAAGACTGATTTGTCTGGAGATTCGCCTCAATCGCGCAACACCCACTGGCTGCAAAAACTTCTTTCGAGGCAAGTTGCGCTCCTGCAACTACATTTCCGACCCAATGGAATATCCGGCCTCACGCCCCCTTGGGATCGAGCGCGAATTTACTTTCTTTAAACAATGCAACGCAACAATCCACCACTGCCGGATCGTAAAGCACGCCGCGTTTATTGGTAATTTCTTCCAGCGCGGCATCTATTCCCAAGCCCGGGCGGTATGGCCGGTGCGACACCATCGCCTCCACCACGTCGGCCACGGCGAGGATTTTTGCTTCGGGCAAAATCTGCTCGTCTTTCAATCCTTGCGGATAACCGGAGCCGTCCAGGCGCTCGTGATGTTGCAACACCATCTGCGAAATCGGCCAGGGAAACTGTACGTCCTTGATGATGTCGTAGCCCGCTTGCGGATGCCCTTTGATCAGTTCAAATTCAATCGGACTAAGCCGTCCGGGCTTGCTCAGAATTTCGGCGGGAATGTGGATTTTGCCCAAGTCGTGAATGGTGGCAGCCAGTCTGAGGCCGTGAATTTTGTCGGCGGAAAATCCCATTTCACCGGCGATGGCGCAGGAAAGTTCCGCCACGCGCCGCTGGTGCCCGGCGGTGTAAGGGTCACGTGCTTCGACCATGGCGGCCACAGCATCAATGGTTTGCGCCAGGGCTTGTGCCTGCTTGTCCGCGTTGACGCGGCGCTCTTCCTCGACCTGCTTGCGCTCGGTGATGTCGCGTATGATTCCCGTGGCATGCCACGCACCGCCGAGGTTCATCGCCGAAATCGAAAGTTCGACGGAAAACTCCGTGCCGTCCCGGCGCACAGCGGTTGATTCAAGCGTTTTCCCCAGCATCAAACCCGTGCCGGTCTGCGCGAATTGACGCATGCCCTGCGCCATCTGCTCGCGGTTGCGCTCGGGGGTTATCAGTTGGTGCATCGGCTTGCCGATGGCTTCTTCCGCGCTGTAACCGAACATCTGCTGCGCCATCTTGTTCCACAGATCAATGGTTCCATCGGGACGAATGCTGATGATGGCATCGTTGGCGCTCTCGGTGACGGCGGTATAGCGGGTCAGGCTTTCGCGCAGCGCCATCTCCGCCGCCTTGCGCGCGCGGACACCCTGCTCCACCGCCAATGCCCGCTGCACGGCGGGAGCCAGCCGCGCCAAGCGGTCTTTCAGCACGTAATCCTTGGCACCCGCATGGATCAGTTCCACCGCCGCGACATCGGTGAGCGCGCCAGTGACCATGACCACCGGAATTTCCTCGTGCTCGCGCTGCACGATCTCCAGCGCGGCCATGCCGTTGAACTCGGGCAGGTTGTAATCCGACAGAATGATGTCGGGCTTGAACTCTTCCAGCGCCCGCACAAACGCATCGCGCGTATCCACGCGCAACGAAGTAAAAGCGATGCCTGCTTTGCGCAATTCGTACTCCGCCAACTCGGCATCCGTGGGCGTGTCTTCCAGCATCAGGATGCGCAATTCTTTATCCATAACCTTTTGCTCCATGGCTATTTCGATGTGACCGGCGGACGGTTCACCAGCAGCCAGTAAAGCCCCAGTTCGGACACCGTCTTGGCGAACGCGTCGAACTCCACCGGTTTGCTGATGAAACTGTTCACGCCGAGCTGATAACTCTCCGCCACATCGCGGTCTTCCTTGGAAGAGGTCAGCACGACCACCGGGATCGTCTTGGTGCGGTCGTCGCTTTTGAGTCGGCGCAATACTTCCATGCCGTCCACCTTGGGCAGGCGCAAATCCAGCAGAATAACCTTGGGGCCGTTGGTCACCTGACGCGCGCTATAAGCTCCCTGGGCAAAAATGAAATCCAGCGCCTCCGCCCCATCTTTCACCCACACCAGCTTGTTGGCCAGATTGCTTTTCTTCAGCGCACGTATGCACAGTTCCGCATCGGTCGGATTGTCTTCCACCAGCAGGATTTCCACTTCCTTCACCATTTCATCCATGAGCTGCCTCCTTTATCGGTAAAGCAAAATAGAGTGTCGCACCTTCGTTGACCTTGCCCTCCGCCCACACCCGCCCGCCGTGGCGATTGACGATGCGTTTGACGATGGCGAGGCCGATGCCGGTACCTTCAAATTCGGTCACACCGTGCAGGCGCTGGAACACACCGAACAACTTGTTGGCATACTGCATGTCGAAGCCTGCGCCATTATCCTTCACGAAGTAAACCGCTTCATCACCTTTGATGCTACCGCCCACCTCGATTCTGGCAGGCTCCCGGATGCGGCTGAACTTGATGGCGTTGCTCAGCAGATTGACGAACACCTGTCGCATCATGGCACTATCCACTCTGGCCGGGGGAAGATGTTCGATGCTCAGTTGCACCTTGCTGCTATCAACAGCGGATTGCAACTCGGCGAACACCTCGCGCGCCATTCTTTCCATGTCGATTTCAGCATAATTTATTTCCAGCCGTCCGGTGCGAGAAAATTTCAGGATGTCGTCGATAAGCTGCCCCATGCGCAACGTGTTGTCGCGCACCACCTTGAGCAGCCGCCGACCTTCGTCATCCAGCTTGTCGGAATAGCCGTCCAGCAAAATATGCGAGAAGCCGTCGATGGCGCGCAGCGGCGTGCGCAAGTCGTGCGACACCGAATAGGAAAAAGCCTCCAGCTCATTGTTGGCGGCTTCCAGTTGCGCCGTGCGCGCGATCACGCGCTGTTCCAGTTCGGCGTTCAGTTGGCGGATTTCCGTCGCGCGCTCTTCCAGCACCGCCATCATGCTGTTGAACGCATGCGCCATGTCGGAAATGTCTTTCGGCCCGGACAGCACCGCGCGCACTTGCGATTCGCCCGCCTCGGCGCGCCCCATACTGACCGATAACTGGTAAAGCGGTTTTGTCATGCGATTGGACAGCAGGCGAATCAAAAACAGGAACAGCAACGCGAAAGAAAACGACGTGGTCAGATTGGCGACGAAAATCCCGGTGGTCACCCGGCTCAACGCCGCCTTGCTCACCACCACCGTCACGTGCCCCAGCAATTCGGGCGCGACCACATCATTGAAGGGCGAGCTGGCGGGTTGCGAATACACCGGCGCGGTAAAGCGCCATGCATCAGAATTTTCCGCATCGAGAACAGCGACGGCTTGCTTGCTGCTGTGGTCAGTCCTGTTGCTCCAATCAACCGGCGTGGCAAATTCGGCGAGCGTGGTGTTTCCGCGCTTCAACAATATTTGCTGTCTGGCATCGTGGATTTCCACGCTGACCACGCCGGGAAATTCCAGCGTGGCATTCGCCACCTCGGCGGCGTTTTCGGACGAAGCGTAAATCAATGCCAGCGTGCTCTGGCGCGCCAGATTCTCGGTGATGCGCCTGCCCTGTTCCAGCAGGTTGCTGCGCACCTGCTCGGTGCCCTGCCACGACCCCACCACGGAGGAAAACAACGCCAACAGCAAGATGCCGAGCGCAAGCGCGATTCCGAGCTGGCGCTGAAAAGTGAACTGATGCAGAAAGGCGGTGAATAATTTATTCATCCTGAAAGCCTTTGCTAGCCACGGATGCACACGGATAAACACAGATAAAACCAAGTGTAGGTGCGAATTTATTCGCACGAATTAAAGTGTTATGTGCGAATAAATTCGCACCTACAAACTCATCAACTACGTTAGTCAGGTTCACGATCCGCGCCACTATTGCTCGGGGAACACCATGCCAAAACCCTGCTGATTATCAACGTCAAGTCCGAGGTGGTTGGCCGTGCGCAGGTTGATGGCCATCAGCACATCGCGCAACAAAATCATGCCGCGTTCGCCGTATTCTCCGGTCGCCAAAAATCCCAGCGCGGTATCGGCGAGGTGGCGACCCATCGCGGCATTGTCCGGGTAGAGCGAGAACAGCACGCCGCGCCGGACATGGCCGGAACTGCTGGAAAACACGGCGATGTTGCGTTCCCAGGATTCGTGCAACACCAGCGGCAGCACCGAACCATCCTCCACCGTGGTGGAATCCTGAAGCAGCCATAACGTATCGCGGCGATTGTCGGCTGCGGCGAAAATTTCCTGATATGCGCGCACCGCAGTGCGCAAGTCCTGCGCTTCGTAAGCCACCAGCTCCAGCCCCTGCGCGCGCGCGGAGGCACTCGCCAGACGGATCAGCCACTCGTTCTGGCGCGGGTCGTAAACGGTAAACACGCGCCGCGCGCCGGGCATCAATTTTTTCAAATGCGAAAATAGCAATACGGGATCGGGCGACAGACTGTTCACCGGAATGTCGCGCATTTCATTGGCTGGCGAGGTGATGACACCGCCCACCACCACGCCGAGGTCGCGATCCAGCGTCGAGGCGATTTTCATCGCCTGCCGTCCCAGCGCGATCACCACCTTGACATTCTGTAGCCGCAAGTTGTTTTTCAGCGCCTCGATGTCCACGTTCTGTCCCACCGCGAAATTGGCGACATGAACTTTGGCTCTGCCGTCAATGCCCGCGATGATCTGCGAAAACGCGGAGCGGTAAGGCTCACCGATGTCGGGATAGATCACCGCTATCGGGCCTTCGCCTTTCACCAGCGCGACCTTGCGCAGACCCTCGTTTTCTTCGGCCAAAGCACTACCCGCAACGGCGAACAACACGGCAAGACCCAGCCAAGCCGCCCGCAGGATTGCAGTAAATTGTTTGGGTGTTTGGGTCATATTTTGTACACCGCTTGCAGCCACAGCGAACGCGCTGCCATCGGCAAGTCATCGGGAATCGCAGTGCCCGGTGCGAGACTGGGTTCGCGCACATCGGCGTTGAACAGGTTGCGCACCGAGGCGGCGAAATCCCACTGGCTGTAAGCATCCGTGGTGCGTGCCGTCACGTCTATGGTGGTGTAGTCGGGCACTTTGGGGCGCGTATCGCCCGCCGCACGCCTGCGGTCGGCGACCCGGTTGATTTGCGGGCTGAGCAGCCAGTCTCCGGCAATACGCCAATCGGCGCGCGCATAGAGGTGGTGGTGCGGCGCATAACCCGCGTCCTGACCGCTGGCTTCGTCGATGGATTTTTGATAAGCGTAATTGCCGGTGAGCCGCACCTTGCGGCTGGCATCCCACACCGTTTCCAGTTCCATGCCGCTGCCGTACTGATTGCCGGTATTCGCGTAGGTGGAACCGGTGTTAGGAGTGGCATTGGCAACCGCGCGAATGACATCCCTCATGTGGTAATGAAACAGACTCAAGTTCACCTGGGTATCCCTGCGCGCCTGCCACGCGAACGCGGCTTCCAGAGTACGCATGGTTTCCGGTTTCAGGTTGGGGTTGCCGTTGACCACCGGATTGATGCCGTATTGTTCATTGAAACTTGGCGCGCGGAACGCCTGCCCGTAGAGCAGCTTGGCCGTCAGGTCGAGGCTGGCATCCCACACCAGCGCCACGCGCGGATTGGTCGTGCCGCCGAAGTCGGAGTAATAGTCGTGACGCACCCCAGCAGTCATGCTCCAGTCCTTGGCAAAATTCCATTCGTCCTGCGCAATCAAATAATCCACCTTGCGCAAGTGCGGCAGGATGTGCGGCTGAATGCCGGTGTAGTCGAGCACGGGGCCGGGATTGACCGGCACAATGCCACTGAGCGTGTAATTTTTATTCGTCCGGGTTTTGTACATATCCAGATTGTCGTGCCCCGCCCCAAAACGCAGGCTGTGGTTGTCAAAACCGAAATAAGTAGCGAAGCCGGAAAACCTGAACTCGCGCTCCCATTGGTTCGGGCCGCCTATCATGCCGTTTGGAAAATAAGTCGGACTCCCCACCTGCCCCACTTTTGCGCCGGGCGGCAACAGCATGACGTTGTCCGGATACGTGAGTATGTAATAGAGCGCACTGGCGGTGACACCCGCACTCCAGTCCCGTGCGAACTGGGGATCATTCCACGACAGATCGGTGAGCAGATTTTCGGTTCTGCCCATACTGCCTGGGTCAAGCGCGGAAGAAATCCCCGCGCCGGTTTGCAGCTTGTCGCGCAATTTATAAGAAGAGCGCAAGCGCCATTTGTCGAGCGCAAGATCGAGGCTGCCGTCCACCGCATTGTGGCCGGTATTGACCGACCCCGGAGCCAGGCTGGCGGTCGTGCCGTATTTTTTATCGTTGGCGGTCTGCGCATCCGCGCTGATGGTTTCCTTGATGCCGTCGGTGCTGCCCACGCGCAAATAGGCCGCCACCTCCACCCCGCCCCATTTGCCGCCGTGCTGCACCCAGCCGTCGCGGCTGTTGAAAGAACCGGTACGCAAACCGTATTGCGTGCCCTCAGATTCGGCGGCGGTCTTGGTGATGATATTGATTACACCGGAATACGCATCGGCACCGTACAGTGCCGAACCGGGGCCGCGAATAATTTCGATGCGCGCGATATTTTCCAGCGGCACGCCATTCCACGCAGCGCCTTTGTCGCCGTTGTACATGGTCGTCATCGGAATACCGTTTTGCAACAGCAACACTTGGGGATTGGTCGGGCCGCCACCGCCGATGCCGCGAATGATATACATTGACATATAGCGTACCGGAGAACGCGAAACATGGATTCCCGGCACAGTTTCCAGCACCTCATCCAGCTCTTTTGCGCCCATCGCGGCGATGTCGGCTGCGGTAATCACACTCGCCACCGCCGGCGCACGGCGCAACGCCTGCGGGCTTCCGGTGGCGATACTGACCGTGGCCTTGTCGCCGTACACCAGCGCCAATTCTTCTTCTTCGCTGCCCTGCGCACAAACGCCGACAGTCCAGATTGCTGCCAATGCCGCTATGGATAGACGCGCTGAAAATTGCTGCATGTTTTTCTCTTTGTATTTTAGTGAATTGCCGGGAGTGAAAAATAGAAGGTTGCCCCCTCGCCCACTTTGCCCTCGGCCCACACCCGTCCGCCGTGGCGGTTAATGATGCGCTTGACGATGGCCAGCCCGATGCCCGTGCCTTCAAATTCTTCCACGCTGTGCAGGCGCTGGAACACGCCGAACAGCTTGCCCGCGTACTGCATGTCGAAGCCCGCGCCGTTATCTTTCACATAATAGACGACTTCGTTGCCCTCGGCATAAGCGCCCACCTTGATGGCGGGATGTTCTTTGGCGTGACTGAACTTGACGGCGTTGGACAACAGGTTAACGAAAACCTGACGCATCATGGCGCTGTCCCCTTTTGCCGGAGGGATAGCTTCGATTTCAATTTGCAGTTTGTCGCTGTCGCCGCCGGGGTGAAGCTCGGCAAGCACTTCGCGCGCCTGCTGCGCCATGTCAATATCGGCCAGCTTCATTTCCACCCGTCCGCTGCGCGAGAATTTCAGGATGTCGTCTATCAGTTGCCCCATGCGGTGCGTGTTGTCGCGCACCACATTGAGCAGGCGCTGGCCTTCCGCATCCAGCTTGCCGGTGTATTCCTCCAGCAGGATATGCGAGAAGCCGTCGATGGCGCGCAGCGGTGTGCGCAAGTCGTGCGATACCGAATAGGAGAAAGCCTCCAGTTCCTTGTTGGCCGCTTCCAGTTGCTCCGTGCGCTCTTCCACGCGCTGCTCCAGATCGCGGTTGAGCGACTTGATTTCATCCTCCGCCTGCTTACGCTCGGTAATGTCATGCACTGTGCCGATCGAGCGCAACGGCTTGCCGTCATCGTCGTAATGCGTCTCGCTTTTCTCGATAACAAATTTTATACGTCCATCCCGCATCAGCAGGCGATGCACTATTTCATACGGCGTTTTATTCTTCAGAGACTCGGCATAAGCGTTGTTCACCAGTTCGCGATCATCGGGATGGATGGCGTTCAGGAACGCATCGTAAGAAGCGCCAAATTTTTCCGGGTCGATTTCGAAGATGCGAAAAATCTCGTCCGACCATGACAACGCGTTGGTCAGCAGATCAAGTTCCCAATTGCCCATGTGTGCGATGCGCTGCGCTTCCGCCAAGCCTTGCTCGCTGCGGCGCAAATGCTCTTCCTCCAGCTTGCGCTCGGTGATGTCCTCGGAAATGCCCAGCAGATAAAGCGGCTTGCCGTCTTCGGCATAAATCGGAATTTTTCGGGTATGCAGGAAACGCTGGCCTTGCAATTTCGTAGAGATAGGCTCTTCGGGAATATCCAGCATTTCGCCGCTGGCGATAATTGCCCGGTCTTTGGAAACAAAAAAATCCGCCTGTTCTTTCGGGAAAAAATCGTAGTCATTTTTTCCGATCAACTCGTCGCGCGCATAGCCGAGCAACTGCTCTCCAGCTTTATTGAAGCGGATAAATTTAAGTTTTCCGGCATCTTTCACAAACAGCATATTGGGGAGGTGCTCAATCAGATTGTCGAGGAAACGCTCGTTGTCGCGCAGGGATTCTTCCATCCGTTTGCGTTCGGTGATGTCGGTAAACATGCCAAAAGAACCCTGATACCGATGCTGGTCGTCGAAGACGGGGGTTGCGGAAACCAGCGTCCACACGACATCACCGTCCTTGCGGAGGAAACGGCGTTCGTAAACCTCTGACCGACCCTGATGACGATTCTCCATTCTTTGCAGATGGTCTGGCATATCCTCTTTGAACATGAAGTCAGTAAATGACCGACCCATCATTTCCTCGCTGGAATAGCCAAACATATCGGCCATCCGGGCGTTGACAAAAGTGATTATTACATTCAGGTCGAGTGCCAAAACCCCCTCGGTAGCCGTGTCCACGATGCGGCGGTATTTGGCTTCGCTTGCCTGCAAATCGCGGTGAGACAACAGACTGCTCAGCCCATCAGACAAGCGCCTGCCGATCTCGTGGAATAGCCGCACATCTTCCTGCGACCATATACGCGGGTAAGCGCATTGGTGCAGCCCGAACGCCCAGGGCTTGCCCGACTTGGGGTGCAGCGCCCCCATTATCTGGGACTTGACACCGAATTGCTCGGCACTCATCTTGTTGACGGGTTTTTCCGTGCCGACGATATAGGTCACCGGCGCATCGGCTTCCAGTGTCTCCCTCAGGTTCTGTGCCATTTCCGCAGGCATCGGCAAGTCCACATTCATTATCCCGGCCCCCGGATATTCGGGCTTGGTGATCTCCATGGGTACTCTGAACACCGGTGCATCCGGGTCGCATGGATAGAACAGCCACACCCGGTCGCAGTCGAATATTTCAAGCACGATACCGAGGACATCGCGCATCATTTGCTCAAGATCGTCCGTCCCCTGTATGGCCTTGCTCACACGGTTCATACTCTCGAAAAAATGCAGGCTGGCCTGGTGCTCGATCTCGGCCTGCTTGCGTTCGGTGATGTCATCGGAAATGCCGAGCAGATAAAGCGGGCTGCCGTCATCGGCGTAAATCGGAATTTTTCGAGTATGCAAATAGCGCCGTCCCAGATTTTTGGTGTCTATCGGCTCTTCCGCAATATCCAACATTTCCCCGCTGGCGAGTATTTCCCGATCTTTTGAGATGAAAAAATCCGCCTGTTCTTGCGGAAATAAATCACGGTCGCTTATTCCGATCAAATCGTCGCGCGCATAGCCGAGCAACTGTTCGCCAGCCTTGTTGAAGCGGACGAATTTAAGCTCTGCGGCATCTTTGACAAACAACATATTGGGAATGTGTTCGACGATGGTTTCGAGGAAATGCTCGCTTTCTCTCAACGCAGCTTCCGTCCGTTTGCGTTCTGTGATGTCGCGCGCGGCGGCGAACACGCCCTGCACTTCTCCCGTCTCATCGCGATAAACGCTGGCGTTGTACAGCACGTCGGTGACATGGCCGTCGCGGTGGCGCAGCGCCAGCGGATAGTCGGTCACGTAGCCCTTGTCGAAAACCTGGCGGTAGCCCGCGCGCGCCTTGTCCGGCTCGGTGAAATAGTCGGAGAAATCCGCGCCTATCAGTTCCGCCCGGCTGCTGCCGGTGACCTGTTCGGTGGCCTTGTTGATGTCGGTTATTTTTCCCTGCACGCTGATGGTCACCAGCGGATCCAGGCTCGCTTCGATCAGGCTGCGGGTATAGAGCGAAGCGGCGCGCAATTCTTTGGCTATGCGTTTGTTCTCGGCAAATTCGATCGCAACCCGCTGGAACGGCTCATGCACGCTGCTCATGAACACCGCCCGGTAGATAAATACATACGCCACGATTTTGTACAGATGCCCGAGCAGATTAAATATATCGGCAACATCGGAATACAGCGTGAAACAGAGTTCGCTCAGGATGGTGATCGCGGTGGCGGTAAACAGGCCGGCCGCATCGAATTTCGGCTCCTGTTTTGCCTGTAGGTAGAACAGTACGGCGGGAATCAGCAACAGGGCGATGATCGCGTATTCCGCGCCGATCTTGAACGGTGTCAGCCCTTGTCCCGCGATAAAGGTTCGCGGCCAGGCCTGCGGGTAAACCAGCCCCAGCCAGATCACCGTTGCGGCAACGACAAGGCTGACCGCCAGCAACAGGTAACGCGCGCGCACGTTGCGCGACAGTCGCCAAGGCCTTAATGCCGCAGCCAGCAAAGCCAGCGCGGCGATCAGGCGCGCGGACAACCACAAATTGATGGCTTTTTCCGGGCTGCTGGGTGTGATGAAATCGGGCATGCCTTTGAACGAGAGCATGTGGGCAAAATCGATCAACCCGACCGCAAGCAGCGCGCAGGCGAGAATCACGGTATTGCCTGGCCGCTCCGTACTGAAAGCATTCCAGGCGACACCGAACACCATCATGGAAACGACGATGGAAAAAGTTTCGGCAAACATGTGCAGCGGCAGATAGTTCGCCAACCCTTGCACGGTATATAACGCGGGAGCCTGCCAAACGACAAGGAACAATATGCCCAGCCCCAGTATCAACCAGATTGCATGTTTCAATGCGGAATTACCGGATGGCATGCTTCACCTCAAGCTATTTTTGTACGCGTCTTCATCGTGCGAAGAAGAATAATTTCCCGCACCAACCATACCACTAAAATCACGCCCCCACTACCGACAAAAGTTTATCGAAAACCGCCAAGCATCAAGCCGCATCGCGCTAAAATGCCGACCATGCTACGTCTCACCGAAATCCGACTCCCGCTCAATCATCCCGCAGATGACCTCAAGGCCGCGATCCTCAAGCGACTGGGTATCGCCGCCTCCGACTTGCACGGCTTCACCCTGTTCCGCCGTGGCTACGACGCGCGCAAACGCAACGCCATCGTGCTGGTTTATACGGTGGATGCCGAGGTGAAAAATGAAGCGGTGTTGCTCAAGAAAAACATCCCGCATGTGGCAGTAGCACCGGACATGAGCTACCGCACCGTGGCGCAAGCCCCGCAAGATTTGAGCGAACGTCCGGTCGTGATAGGCACCGGTCCGTGCGGCATCTTCGCCGGATTGTTGCTGGCGCAAATGGGCTTTAAGCCCATCATTCTGGAGCGCGGCAAGGAAGTGCGCGAGCGCACCAAAGACACCTGGGGTTTGTGGCGGCAGGGCAAGCTCGACCCCGAATCCAACGTGCAGTTCGGCGAAGGCGGCGCGGGCACGTTCTCCGACGGCAAGTTACACAGCCAGATCAAAGACCCGAAATTCTACGGACGCAAAGTGTTGACCGAGTTCGTCAAAGCGGGCGCGCCGGAAGAAATCATGTACGTGAGCAAACCGCACATCGGCACCTTCCGCTTGGTGGGCATGGTGGAAAAAATGCGCCACAGCATGGAAGCGCTGGGCGCGGAGGTCCGCTTCCAGAGCCGCGTGGCGGACATCGAGATAGAGGACGGACAAGTGTGCGGCGTGGTGCTGGCCAGCGGCGAACGGATTGCGACGAAACACGTGGTGCTCGCCGTCGGCCACAGCGCGCGCGACACTTTCGAGATGTTGCACAAACGCGGCGTGTATCTGGAAGCCAAACCGTTCTCCATCGGCTTCCGCATCGAGCATCCGCAGTCGGTGATAGACCGCGCGCGCTTCGGCAGCAACGCGGGCAACCCGCTGCTCGGTTCGGCGGATTACAAACTGGTGCATCACGCCAGCAACGGACGCTCGGTGTATAGCTTCTGCATGTGCCCCGGCGGCACGGTGGTGGCGGCGACCTCGGAAGCAGGACACGTGGTCACCAACGGCATGAGCCAATACTCGCGCAACGAACGCAACGCCAACAGCGGCATCGTGGTCGGCATCACCCCCGCAGATTTCCCCGGCGACGTGCTGGCGGGTGTGGAGTTCCAGCGCAAATGGGAAGCGCGCGCGTTTGAGTTGGGCGGCAAAAATTACAGCGCGCCCGCACAGCGCGTCGGCGATTTTCTCGCCGGAAAACCTTCTGAAAAAATCGGCGAAGTCGCGCCTTCCTACACCCCCGGCATCACCCCCACCGACCTCGCCACTGCCCTGCCCGACTACGCCATCGCCGCCATCCGCGAAGCGTTGCCCGAATTTGAAAAGCAGATCAAAGGTTTCGCTATGGACGATGCCGTGTTAACCGGCGTGGAAACGCGCACCTCCTCGCCTGTGCGCGTCAAACGCGGCGAAGACTTCCAGAGCATCAACATCAAAGGCTTGTATCCGGCGGGCGAAGGCGCGGGTTACGCGGGCGGCATTTTGTCGGCGGCGGTGGATGGGATTGAAACGGCGGAGGCGGTGGCGCTGGATATGGTGCAACCCACAGTGTTGTAGGTCGGGCTTCAGCCCGACATGATGTAAAAATTGGCTTGCTGACAAGGTCGCACGATTATCAAAACAACCGCTGACAGGAATACAAAATGACCCGAAAAACATTGCCCGATGGCGTAATCAAACTCGCAAACACGCTGCGAGCCAAAGCGAAAAATGAACCCGATCCCGCCGTAAAACAAAGTTTGCTGGAAAGCGCCGACAAGCTGGAAAAAGCCGACACCGAGGCCAGACGCATCTTTGCCGAGAGCGATGCTTTGCAAGAACAACTCGGCCAACCCCATTCCAACGAATGGGTAGTCTGGCTTTTCGCGGCCGGACTGGTTGGAATAATTCTCTTTAAAATTCTATTTCTGTAGCGGCACGGCGGGGACATCAAAATCTATCCCGCCCCTCATGCCACTCGGATAAACATCAAACGCACGAAGTAGCAAGGAAGCCGTTCCTTCCCCTTCAAGGGGAAGGCTAGGATGGGGATGGGTTTTTGCGCCATTTATGACCCCATCCCCACCCCAACCCTCCCCTTGAAGGGGAGGGAGTTTCAGTCAATTGTCCTTAACCGAGCGTCATGACTGTTCGGCCCGAATTTTAAAACCCAACCTCGTGCAGATGCCCGTCAATAGGCGATCTACGTGATTCGCTTGATGCAGATGCCCGTATTTGCTGCCTTGCGACTGAGTTGATCTATTGAAACCGGCGAGATTTCACCGTCCTTGTCTAATGCAAGGTCCGGTTCGCCGCCACGGCCATGAGGTCGGTAAACACCGCATCGGCATCGATGCGGTCAGATCGGAAGAGCGTCGTGTAGGGAAAGAGTGTAGATCTCGGTGGTCGCCGTATCATTAAAAAAAAA
>FZPU01000041.1_pt1 | contig 15829 bp, 15 predicted proteins | sample 1534781 | NCBI WGS metagenome assembly FZPU01 (sample SAMEA104161949, study PRJEB21768) | metagenome | isolation source: underground water
TTTTTTTTTAATGATACGGCGACCACCGAGATCTACACTCTTTCCCTACACGACGCTCTTCCGATCTGACTGATCGTGCCGCCCAACGCGCCGCTGCCGTATAGCGCCGAGGCCGGGCCGGTAATCACGTCGATGCGCTCGGTGGAAGACATCTCGACCGTGTCGAACACCGAAGTGTTGAGCGAGGTGGAGCGCATGCCGTCGATGCGGCTTTCGGTGTAGGCCTTGCCGCCGTCTGGGATGCGCATATTGCGCACCATGCTGATGCCGGGCACGCGCTTGCCCAGTTCGAGCAAGTTGTTCACCAGTTGCAAATGTTCCAGCTCCTCCGCGCTCACCACCGCGCCGGAAACCGGCGTGTAAACCGTCAGCTTGCCCAGCTCGGTGCGCTGCTGCACCGGTTTGTCTTTTGCAGCCGACACCACCATTTCCTTGAGCAGGCGGTTGTCCTGCGCATCGGATTTTTTCACGGCGGAATCAGTTGCGGCTGGCGGCATTTCTTCGGCCTGCGCGCACGACAAAGACAGCACGAGCGACAGCGCGCCCGTGGCAACAAAATTCTTTTTCATAATCTCCCCTGTTTTCTTGGTTGATAAATCGGGGCGAATGCTAATTGCGTAAACCACTGTTGAAAATGTGGCATTTTGTCGCGCGACAATTCGCCGCGCGGCGAAATGCCGCACCCGGCTTGACGGTTCGATTGTTATGATTCCGGCTGCAAAAATCGGGGGAATTCATGACTTCAAAAACACGGGAAGTGGCGGTAAAAATCTGGGATCTGCCCACGCGAATTTTTCACTGGTCGCTGCTGCTGGCGATTGTGGCCTGCTGGCAAACTGCGAGCGGCGACGGCAATATGGACAGACATTTTTTGTGCGGCTATATCGTGCTGGCGCTGCTGTTGTTCCGCCTCGTCTGGGGCGTGGTGGGCAGCACGACATCGCGCTTCGCCCACTTCCTCGCTGCCCCGCGCGCGGTGTTGGCTTATCTGAAAAATCTGCGCGCGCCCAACGCGCCGCCGCATGCCGGACACAACCCGGCGGGCGGCTGGATGGTGCTGCTGTTGCTGATCGCGCTACTGGTCATTTCCATCACGGGCTTGTTCGCCAACGACGACATCATGAGCGAAGGACCGCTCGCGCATTTCGTCAGCGAAAACCTGAGCGACTTCGCCACGAGCTGGCACGAGCGCGCGTTTTACGCCTTGCTCGCGCTGGTCGGCTTGCACCTGGGCGCGATCCTGTTTTACCTGCTGGTGAAAAAAGAAAATCTGGTGCGCCCCATGTTGGGCGGCGACAAATTTTTTGCGCAGAAAGAAATGCCCGAGCTACGCATCCGCAACACGTGGTGGGCGCTGCCGGTTTTGTGCGGCGCGGCATTGCTGGTGTGGTGGCTAGCGGGATTGGGCGTTACAGCGGAATTTTGAAACACCAACCTCGTGAAGAAGCTCATGGATAGGGCATCTATGTCAAATAAATGATGCGGATGCCCTATTTATGCGCTTCTTCACGGGATGGGAATATAAAATTTAGCGCAAAGCCGGTTTATCCTTGAAACCGTTGTTGAAGTTGAAATCCAAAAATTTCATTGCATTACACAGCCAATGTAGGTGCGAATTTATTCGCACATAACACGTTGGGCGTGCGCCCCCCACAAGGCGCAGTAAGTACCTTTACCTCGGGTTAAGGATCAACTGACGGACACCTAATTGATTTGATTGTCTATCGCGGTTATTTGACCTTGATCATCATAGTAAACGGTGACCAATTGACTTTCGAAGCATGATTTTAGTTGACTCACTTCGAGTTTGAAATATCCTGCGTAGTCGTCATCCGTATAGATGATATGTTCACTCGGCCCCTTATGGCGATTTAGCCATGACAGGATGAACAACACAATTGGCGTACCGACGAGCATCTCAACGCCATGTTCAAAAGTAACGCTATGGATATTGTCGTAGATCCAATCTGAAATTTCTTCTGCCGGTACTTCGGCAGTAATAATACGATAGAGAATGTGAAACACTGGGTGCCACAAATAGATAAATCCAACCCACAATAAGATAGTAATTCCATCCCAAAACCATATTTTGCTGCGCGGCATCTCGTGGCGTTTATTGATGATCAGCGTATGTTTATCCATGATCACCCTTTCCTTGTTTATTAAGTTCCTGATGAACTCCCCGATCAGGACTCACCCACCGTGCTCGTTTCTGGGTGCTAAATAGCACTTTAGGCAATGCCGTAATCGCCGTTATCAGATTGAGGAACCAATAAAAAAATGGATACCAGATCATCCAAAAATAGTTTTTCCCCAATCCGTGATCATAGTGTCCGTCTAGCCATCGACTCACCGCAAACTGCAACAGACACGCCCCAATCAAAAACACACTGCTCTCATCGGGCAGCATCGGAGAACTGTCGGGCGTGAGATAGGCTACTGGAAAAAACAGACTCACAATCCAGACTGCAAATACCAACGCCATGCAGTACGCCCAAAGGACGCTGAGGATCATCTCAATCATCAGTCCCCACAAGTGGGTGTGCTTGGAGGCAAAGAGTACCTTGAAGTTTTTGAGCATCACTTGAACGCCGCCCATTGCCCAGCGCAAGCGTTGTTTCCAAAGTCCTTTAATCGTCTCTGGCATCAAAATCCACACCAAGGCTTTGGGTTCAAACCGCACATCCCAACCGTTGCGTTGAAGCTTCCAGGTGATATCAATGTCTTCGGTCAGCATATCCGGACTCCAGTATCCCACCTCATGCACTGCCGATTTTCGAAACCCGGTGATAACCCCTGAAACAGTAAAAAGTCTCCCAAACGAGCGCTGCGCACGCTTAATCATTCCGACAATCGACGAAAACTCACCCACCTGGATTTTCCCAAGCAGGCTCGTTCGATTACGGATGCGTGGATTGCCTGTCACTGCAGCAACCTGAGGATAGCGAATAAAGTGTTTGACCATCCAGTGGACACAATACGGATCAAGCAATGCATCGCCATCAATGCAGACGAGATAGTCATTTTTTGCCAGTAATGTGCCTGCTTGCAGAGCTAGGGCTTTGCCTTGGTTTTCGGCAAGGTTGACAACTTTGAGTTTCGGATTAGTACGAGCTAATTCGACCAAAATCTCTAGGGTATTATCTGTGCTCCCGTCATTGATCGCGATCACTTCGAAATCGGGATACGCAACATTCAGCGCATAAGTAATCGTTTCAACCGCATTTTCACCCTCATTGAAACAAGGGATCAAGATGCTGACACCCTCCCATGTTTCCCCGTCTCTGAGCTTGGGGATCAAATGAGATTGAACTGCTTTTTCATTTTTAAAATAAAAATAAATTGCCCCGACAATCCACAGACCCGACATGAAGAGTGGATAGTAGAAAATGTACCCGATGAGAAAGTTCCAAAGGGAATGCAAAAAAATATGCGGGTTCATCTTTATTGCTTGGGGAAAACACTGCTGGGGTTAAATGGGTACATTCGGATGGGCTTTTTGGAAAAAACCCGTTTCATCAAATCGGCATCAGGGTTGTTGTGGAATAAATCATCTGGATAATACGCAATGTGATTAACCCCCAAATCATATAGGTACTGGATGGTCAGACTTAGCTCTTGGGGAGAAATTGGTGCGCTGTTTTTTCGCCAATTGACCGTCTGCAGTTCAAAAACCGTCCGTTCTAAACCACACGGTTGCTGTTTGACGTTGGTAAGAATTTGATTGTAAAACGCTCCGGCATCATCGACTTGCTCCATGTAAGGCATTGCCATGATCGCCGTATAGTCATATTTTTCAATCGAATCAGCCAAGCTTTGGGCGTACCACTCTTGGGCATCTCTATTTAGGGCTACTTGCGCATAGAGATTGCGCGCAGTTTTGAGACCCGGGCGATAATTACGAACGATTTGCGCTAACTCTAACGCAAAATCATCCAAATATTCGGTTTTAAGTTTCGTCCATCGCAAAAACTCCGAATGATCGGATCGTATTTCTTCAACACTCGTTTTCAAGCCCCATTTTTTGTATTGAGCATGAGCCATCACGCTGTCGTCTTCATAATCTGACAGGGTCACATCGTCATGAAAAAGTATGCCGTCTATCACAGCCGATTTCGCCAAGTCTTCGTAGATTTCCCGGATGACCTTTCGCGCCTTCGGTGAAAAAGGTGAAAGTCGTGGGTATCCCATATTCAGATGATTCTGGTCAACCTGTAAGGTCACCACTTTGTCGTTTGCCGCTGGATTGTCGGGGGGCAACTCCCAAGCAATCATCGGCATCCAGGCATAAATTCGTTTCACTTGCGTGCGGGTGACAATCTGCCATGCCACTCGATTAAACAAGTCGCTACGCACTGGGATATGGCGGTTTGGAAAATAGACAAAATCGGCTGCACCGTTTGCGTCAGGATCAGCAAATGCCTGAAGGAAGACGGTGTTGACATTTACTTTTTTAATCCGCTCAAGCAGTTCGCCGAGATTTTTGTTTACTTGATCGGGGTCGAGATCGTAGATGTAATCAAGGTCAATGTGCATCGCTTTGGTGGTAAGCGCGCCGTCGGTATAGTTGTTGTTTCGATCCCACATATTGAGTTCCATCTCGGTGTGCGACATTTTCTGGTCAACCAAAATTCGTCGCAACCCCCATAACGGCGTAATTGTAGTATTGCTTCCATCGTCCAGAGTTAGTCCGATGGGCATCCCAAGACTCTCGGCGATTTTGCGCACCTCCATGTTGTATTCACCATACGGCCAAACCATGACTCGTGGTTTTTGACCTGTGTATTTCTTGAGAAAGTCATTATTGGTTTTCAGGTCTTCATAAATTCGTTGTTGGTAGTTTTTGTCGTTTTCATAAACCACTTCATCGGGCAACCATTGGCGGGTAATCGCAGCAGGTTCCATATTTCCTTGCGGATTTCCCAAAATTCCCCGATGCAAGAAGTAACTGTGGCTGCCAATCTCAACCAGCCCACTTGCAACCATTTCCTTGATTTCATTTTGACTCAGAAACTTGTTTCTATCGATCAGGTGACCATCAAAATCAACTTGATCTGTAACCTTAAGCCAGCTACCAACTAGGGCAATCACTGTGGGAATTTGATATTTTTTCAGGATAGGAAACGCGTTGGCATAAACCGACTGATAACCATCATCAAAGGTAATCAAAACGGCTTTGCTGGGTAACGGTTTATTATGTTTCCTAAAGTTGATGATGTCATCGATATTTATGAAGTGATATCCGTCATCAATTAGCCATTTCATCTGAGCTTCAAAATTTGTAGCCGAGACCGCATAAGTTGAGTCGAGCGTCTCACTTTTGTCAGCTATTTCGTGATAACTAAAAATAGTGAAATCATTGGAGTTGAGATCGCGACTGCACGGATTTGGCATCTCGTTCGCCAACAAATTCCCACAAAATAAACATGCCATCATCAGCACTATTTTTGCTATTAAAGAACGCATCATGCACTTTCCAAAAGGATAATTAAGTCTCGGACGGGTATTATCCAACCAATCATAAGAGTAGAGCCCCCCTCAAATTTCACGCGTAAAACGATCCTAGTTTAGCGAGTTTGCTCATAATTACCAGTCTTACCGGACACGAAGGCGATAATGCTTTCTGCATACAACAGGATGAAACCGATCCCCCCAATTCTTTCAACTTTGTCCAATATCTCACCAAAATCATTTCCATACTGACTTCGCTCGATTGAATGCGCGCCTCCTGACCTTAGTTGAGATGCAGATTATTCATAACGTCTGGCTTGTCCACAAAGCAACAAGACCTGAACGACGGCTTTCAGGCATCGAATTTTCAACCTCGTATGTCCGAAAATGGCACAGCCATCCCCACCTTACCGATTTTTCATTCCCCCTCTCAAAACACCTCCGCGTGAAGATGCCCGTCAATAGGCGTTATACAGCGTGCAACCTGTTGTAGATGGCCGAATCTAGGGGCTTGCGGGGATTCCCGCTTTCGCGGGAATGACGTGCTTCTTCATTCGTGCCGGATCAATAGTCACAAAGCCCTTCGACAAGCTCAGGGCGAACGGATTAAATCAGCGCTTTCATAAGCAGGACAAACCGGAATCAAAATGAGCCCCCCATCCCCCTCCTAACCTTCCCCTTGAAGGGGAGGAATCTTGCTCCCTCCCCTTAAAGGGGAGGGCTGGGGTGGGGATGGGGTGTTATTTCGCGACAAAATCTTGTCACGTTTTGACATCACTTGAGTGGTAACTGACTAATTTATTGCGCCGCCTTGGTCTTGAACTCTTCGTGGCAAGCCTTGCAGGTCTTTTGCACTTTGCCCATCTGATCTTTCAGCGCGTCCAGGTTGCCGCCTTTTGCCAGTTCGGCCAGCTTGGCGGTTTCGGTTTCCATCGCGTCGTTGGCGGCTTTAAATTTGTCGGCCTTGCTCCAGACTTCCGCTTTGGCTTTGGTATCGCCGACATCGCTGCCGGGGATGAAACCGTCCTTGGGTAATTTGCTCAAGAAGGCCAACGTTTCCGCGTTGCGCGCAAACAGTGCTTTGTCGTAAGGCATGTCGCCTTTGAGCATGCGCCCCATCGGCCCCATATACCAGGTCATCATCATGAACCCGCTTTTGCGGAATTTGATGGCGTAATCTTCGCGCGTTGATTCCGCTTGCGCCGCTCCGGCAAACCCGCACAACAGCGCGCCGCACATCACCAATTTTGAAATTCTGCTCAACATTATTTGCTCTCCATGAGAGATAAAAAGGGGAGCAGATTTTATTCGCGTGCAACGCGGGCGAGGTGCGGCAAATTGTCGCGCCTCGCCCGACGGCTGGAAATATATGTTCGACTTTTTGTAACAGTAATTCAAAATAGTCGCGACTATTTTGCAGCGGCGACCAAGGCTTGCATCTGGGAAAGCGGAGCGGGAATGTTGTAGGGTGCGCCTGCGCACCAACCCATTGGTGCGCAGGCGCACCCTACAAAATATTGCTATGGCGCGTCCGGCTTAAGCTTTACTGCGCGGTGGCTTTGGCGATCATCTTCTGCAACTCGCCTTTTTCAAACAGGTCTTTCATGATGTCCGAACCGCCGATCAGTTCGCCTTTGATATAGAGCTGGGGAAAGGTCGGCCAGTTGGCGTAGTGCTTCAGGTTGTCGTGAATTTCTTTGTCGGCCAGCACGTTCACCGCGACAAAATCCTTGACCCCGCAATCCTTCAACACCTTCGCCGCCAGCCCGGAAAAGCCGCATTGGGGGAACTGCGGTGTGCCTTTCATGTACAGCACGATGTCGTTGCTGGTGACGGTTTGCTTGATTCTTTCCAATACGTTTTGATCCATGTAATTCTCCGATTAAATTTGATTCGCCCACTGTTTCGGGGTTAAGGTTTTCATCGACAAGGCGTGTATCGTTTCCATCTTGTCGCCCAAGGCGCTATACACGAGCTGATGCTGTTGCAACATACCCTTGCCTTCAAACGCTTTGCTCACAATCACCGCCTCAAAATGACGACCGTCGCCCTCGACGTGAATGTGTTCGCACTCCAGCCCTTGCTGGATATATTCCTTGACGTTTTCCGGTGTCACCATGGTTGATTACCTCACTGCCGATTAAAATTCCGATGTCAATTTTTCGCGTTGCCGCCACAGCATGATAGCAGCCCAAATCAACGCGGCGAAAACAAACACGCTTCCGAGGCCGTGCACGAATGCGCCCCAGTGTTGCGCATTGCGAATCTGGCCGACGGTGTCCAGCAGATATATCCAGTCATGCCCGCCGTCGTTTCCGGTGTGACCGCCGATCAACATCATTTGCGGATGCAAGGCATCGTAGATGTATGGCGACAGATCGACCAGACTGACACTCGCCCACCACGCGCCAATCGCCGCGCCGAAGTTGTCGCGGTTTTTCACCACAAATCCGATGGCGATGCCCAGCGGCAAAGCGAGCTGAAACAAACTGCCGCCCAGCATGGTCATGAATTCGCCGAACGGCATGAACAACACATGCCCCGCCTCGTGGATGGGCAGTAAAATATTGTGCATAAAAGAGCCGTTGATTTCGGCATAGCGGTAGTCGTATCCGACCAGATAAAAACTCCAGATAGTCAGCAGAAAAAGCGCGAAACAGCGCCCGTAAAAATTAGACGGGCTCATCTGCTCCATCGGTTGCAACAGCGAAGCCAGGCGACTGCCCGCATCCTCCGAATATGATTCATCGTCCGCTTCCGCTGTCGCGGCTGCACGCAGCGGCTGCCCCCACTTGAATGGATAAATGCCGCAGGCAGGACACGGCTCATCGCCCGGCATCGGGGTAGGCGGTTTGAAATTGCACTTGGGGCATTGCGCGTAGGTGTCGGGCATTGATCTAAAAAATTGCAGTTGATGTATTTGTAGGTGCGAATTCATTCGCACTAACTCGTAAAGCGTGCGAATGAATTCGCACCTACAAAGGCAGCGTTAATTAGCCAAGCGTATCAGAAGCACTCGCCTGCTTCGCCAACATCTCCGGCTTTTCAATCACGATAGACCCGCGCAAGGTTTTCACCGCTTTGGCCGCCACCATTTTGCGCAGCAGTTTGGCGATTACTTCGCGCGTGGTGCCCAGATGTGATGCGAGTTCGCTTTGCGTCATTTGCACTTGGCCGCTGCCCTCGCCGCGCATCAGGATGAATTTGGCCAGACGCGCGTTCAGGTTCAGTTGATGGATTTCTTCGAGTTCCTCCATCAGCCGGAACACCAGCACCGACAGCGCGTGCACAGTGAGGTTCTGGATGGAAGGCTCGGTCTGAAACAGTGTGCGGTAGGTGAGCGAGGGGATCACGCCGACGCAGGTGTCGGCCTCGGTCTGCACCCACGCCGGATATTGCAGGTTATTGAAAATGCAGTTCAGCGCCAGAATGCACACCTCGCCGGGGTTGATGAAATACAGCGTGGCTTCGTTGCCGCCGGGCGAAATCGAATACACCCGCAAACGTCCGCGCACCACCACATACGCGCCGGCCACGCTGTCGCCCTTGTGGATGATGGTTTGCAGTTGCTGGAACTGGTTGAGCTGCATGCCGCACTCCAGCATCTGCTGACCGCAGGCGGAGAGGTCACGAAACACATCCAGCGCTTTCAGTTCGCGCATCGGCTCGACGTTGCTCAACATGCACCTCCAGATATAAAACCAAAAAAACTTTTTCCCGCAGATTACGCAGATTAAACAGATTAACACCGATAAACCAACATCCATCATGTCCCCTCCCCCTTGCAGGGGGAAGGAGCAGGTTTCGCCCTAATGAATAATCCGGGTTTAATCTGTTTAATCTGCGTAATCTGCGGGCAAACAGGTTTTCAACTTCACATCCCTCGCACTGGCGCTTTACTGCGCGCCAGCAGCGCATCGCTGCTCAGCGCTTTCAGGAACTCGACGATGTCGCTCACATCGTGCTCGCTCAGCGGCGCAGCTTCAAGGCGTGCCAGTGTCTTGTCCTGATTCGACCAGACGATGGTTTTATTGTCGTTGATGTCGTTGCTGATGCGCTTGCCGCGCTGCACGGTCGCCATGATACGCACCGCCTCCGGCAGGTTGTCAACGCTGCCGTTGTGAAAATACGGCGCGGTCAGCGCGACGTTGCGCAGCGAGGGCACGCGCCACACGCCTTGTGCGCTGCCTTTCTCATTCGCGCCCACATCTTTGGTCAGCTTGTAGCGCGCCTCATATTTTGCAGATTGGAACACCGGGAAAATGCGCTGCGTGGCCGGGGGCGGATCGAATACGCTGGCCGCGCTGAAGTTGGGACCGGAGTGGCACAGAATGCAGCCGACCGTCTGGAACAGCGCCATGCCGCGCAATTGCGCCGCGTTCAACGCCTTCTCGTCGCCGCGCACGAAACGGTCATACGGCGTGTCGGTGGTAATCAGCGTGCGCTCGTAAGCGGCGATGGCCGCCGTGATTTCTCTGATGGTGATCGGCTGCTCCGCGCCGAACGCCTGGGCGAACGGCGCGCGGTACGAAGGATTGTTTTTCACGCGCTGTTCGACAGCTTCCAGCGACGGCATGCCCATTTCGATGGGATTGGTGGGCGGCCCTTTCGCCTGATCTTCCAGGGAAGCGGCGCGCCCGTCCCAAAACAGCACCTGCTGGAAACCGGAATTCCACACCGTAGGCGCATTGCGTCCTCCCACCTGCCCGCCCACGCCCAGCGAACCGGAACGGTGATCTTCGCCCGCGCCACGGCGCACATCGTGGCAGGAACTGCATGAGAGCGTGCCGTCAATCGACAGCGACGTGTCGTGGAACAAGCGCTCGCCCAGCGCCACTTTTTCCGGCGTGGTCGGATTCCAGTCCGGTGCGGGCGCGCGCTCGGGCAAGGTGCGCCAGACATAGCCTTTTAGCATGCCGCTCAACACAATCTTCGGCGTGTCCTTGTTCAACTGCTCCCAGTCCACCGCCAGCGCGGGCGGCTGCGGCGCGATGTTGCGACGCAGGGTCTGCCCGGAAAAATTGATCAGCGTGGCGATGATCGCCAGCTTGATCGAAAACGCCAACATGCCGGAGCCGAGTATCAGCGTCAGCCCCCACTTCCTGCCGCTCGATAATCCGCTCAGCGGCCCCAGTTCAAATTGCACCATCAACAGCAGCACAGCCAGCCCGATAAACAGCAGCGCCAGACTGACCGTCATGAAATTCAACAACCCCGCGTGACTCATGGCAACCTCCCTTGGTTTGAAAATACGGCCAGAGGTTAGCGGTGCTGCGCGGGGAATTCTGTAGTAAAAGGTACAGAGGGCAAGAAATTGGTTTTCTCTGTGCCTCTGTGGTGAAGTTTTTTGCTTTTGTCGAACTGAGTAGCTTTTGCTACAGAGTTTTTATTTCGCGCCCGCTACATTTCCCGCCGCTACAAATTCGTAGCGACACACGGGAGACCAGCATGAATACGATGCGATTTTTTCTAGATACCCACGACCGGGAACAAAAAACTTTTCCGTCCAAGCTGTCGGTGGATGAGTTTGAAAAGTTTTATGTTTTATACGAGCAGGCTTGTTATGCGGAGAACGTCGTGCCGCTGCGCATTCACCTGAACTACGAAGCAGGCCGCGCGTTTTGCCTGAACATGGCGGATAGCGCCGACGCGGTGAAACGCGCGCACGAGCGTGTGGGATTACCGTTCGATTCAATTGTCGAAGTGACCACCGCCACGCCGGGCGATACGTTTTTCAGGCGCAAGGCGGGATAAGGCGAAAAACTTTTTTCCCGCAGATTACGCAGATTCACGCAGATTCACGCAGATTATTCAGAGGAGCATTCTCGGGCTGTATCATCTGCAAGATTCGGCAATGAACTGGGTTTAATCGGCGTTAATCTGTGTAATCTGCGGGCAAAGGGGGTAAGGTTTATTCCTTCCCCCAATACGCCGTCGCAATCCCCTCGCCCAGATCGGCCTCGATCAAACGCCTGCGCACTTCAAGCAAACGCGCGATTAGCGCGGGTTCTGCTGCGCCGTAGGCATCGGCATCGGGGGCGCGGTTGACCACTACGCCCAGCAGTTCGGTGATGGCGTTGCCGATGGAATTCTGGCTGATGGTGACGATCAGTTTGCCCGCGTCGTTGCGGTAGATGAGTTGTTTGAATGCGGGCTGCCAACGGATGGCGTTGGCGTATTTGGCATCGACGATACACAGGTCGCGTACTTTCTTGGCGGTCTTCATGAAGTCGTTGTTGAACAGCAGCACGCTTTCCACTTCGCGCGGGAAATATACGTCGGGCAACATGGGCGAATTGCGCGAGGAGACCTGCGCAAAAAACGTGCGGTAAAAGTCGATAAAACCTTTCAGCACTTCGTCGTATTCTTTCCAGAAATCCACGTTTTTCAGCGCCTCCGCCCCGCCCTGAATTTCCCAGCTCGGCAAGCCTTGCGGGTAGCCGGTCAGGCCGATGCGCGCGTCTTCTTCGCTCGCCGGTTTGAGGATTTTTAAGTCCAGCGCCCGCTCGAAAAATTCGCGATACACGTCGCGCATATACGCTTGAAACAAACTGTGCTGGCCGCCGTCGGTCAGGTTGGGATTGTTGGCATCGGCCTGTTTGGCATCGCGCAATTGCGCCTTGGGGAACACGATGAAATGGTTGTGCAACATGCGGATACTGGGCACGCCGGGCGAAGTCAGCGGCCAGGTCGCATCTAGGCTGGCTTCGCCCGCGAGGATCAGCGCTTCGTCGGGATCGGGATATTGCTCCAGCATGTAATCAATGATGATCTGGTTCATGCGGCTCCACACATGCTTCACGTTCTCGCCCACCTGCGTGCGCCGCACCGGTCGCCCCAGCGGATTGAGGATGGTCTTGGATGTGTTGTAGATGATGGAGCAATCGAACTCGTTGCTGTGCCCCAGCGCCTTGCGGTACAGCAGCAAGTCTTCCTTGTTCAACAACAAGCCGTTGTTGTGCACCAGGTCGTTTAGGTTTTCCGTGCTGTTGAAAAACTCGTTGGGCTTCATGCCTTCCGGCACGGTCAAGGGAATGGCTCTGAACGGAGTCAGTAATTCGCGTGGCGCAGATTGCATCGTGTTGTCCCTTAAAAAGAAATATCAATAACCTTTAGGGTACACAAGATTGAGGGAGATTTTGTGTCGCTGGCGGGGGATTACCCCATCACCCGAAAGGGCCTGTCGGATATCTTGGGAAAGTAAATCCCGATAAATCCGCTATAAAACCATCCTTGCGGAATCAACGGGTTTCAACCCGCCCCACAATACACCTTGTCCGCAAGCCCTAGATTCAGGCATCTCCACCATGCGCACGATGCGGATCGCCTATCGACGGGCGTGTGCGGGCAGTCGGCAGTTTGAAATCGGCTTCTAGTCCATTCGGACTGTTTTGTCTTAAACGCTTGCAATCCCCCCGTGGCAGGAGTTAAGTTTGCGCCATGAACACTATCCGCCTCTTGCTGATCGACGACCACGCCCTGTTCCGCTCCGGGCTGCGCATGGTGCTGAACGCGAGCCTGCCGCACGCGGAAGTGATCGAGGCCGGTTCGCTCATCGAGGCGCTGCAAATCCCCTCGGACAAACTGGACATGATCCTGCTGGACATCAAGCTGCCCGGCCTGAACGGGCTGGATGGGATTGCCCTGCTCAATCGCAAATGGCCGCTGGTTCCCATCCTGGTATTGTCATCGCAGGATGAACCCGAAACCGTGCGCCTCGCCCTCGCGCGCGGTGCGGCCGGGTTTATCTCCAAAGCGGAAACGGCAGACAACATCATCGCCATGTTGAACCGTATCTTGCGCGGCGATCTGTCCGACTCGGCCTCGCAAAAAACGGCGGGCGGCGAAGCGACGAATTCGCGCCATCACCTGACACCGCGCCAGTGCGAAGTGCTGGACCGGCTGTGCCAGGGCATGTCCAACAAATTAATCGCGCGCCAGTTGAAACTCTCGGAACATACCGTGCGCGGACATGTGCAGGCGATATTGATTTTCCTGCAAGTGTCCAGCCGCTCGGAAGCGGCATTCGCCGCACGCCGTCGCGGGCTGGTGGGCTGATGCGACTCAAAAACCTGCTGCGCCTGGATGAAGATCGCATACTGGTGGAGCAGGTGCGGCTGGTGATGAGCAATACGGTCAGTGTGGTCATCCCCATGTTCCTGACGGTGATGCTGATCCAGTGGGCGGTGACCAACAGCAGTAATTCGCTGAATATTAAAATGTGGGGCGCGGCGGCGATCCTGTCCTTCCTGACCCTCTACCTCCATGCGCGCCACCACCTCGCTGCCGACATTCCGTTCGAGAAAGCGTACCAGATAGTCTGGACACTGATCATCCTACACGCCGTGGACGGCATGATCTGGGGATCGTTAATCTGGTTCACAATGGACTCAGCATCTCTGGCTGGCAACATTTTGGTGTTCTCCATTATCGCGGGCATTATGGGCGGCAACCTATCATCGGAGTCGGTCGTGCTGCCGTCGTTCGTGGTGTACCTCGTCGCGCAAATGACCGTCATTGCCGCGAAACTGTGGTCGCTGGGCGACCCCTCCTACAATGCGTTGGGTGTGGCTGGTTGTTTTTACATCGCCGCGCTGCTGGGGCATGCGATCAACAATTACCATGCTGCGCGCAAATACATCGTGCTGCGCTTTGAAAATTCCGAGCTGATGAATCAGTTACGCGTAGAAAAATCCATCGCCGAAACCGCGCAGCGCGAAGCCGAACAGGCCAACGCCGCCAAATCCAAATTCCTCGCCGCCGCCAGCCACGACCTGCGCCAGCCGATACACGCGCAGGGCTTGTTTCTGGAAGTGCTGTCGCGCACCGAACAGACCCCGCACCAGCAAGCGCTGCTCGCCAGCGCGCGCGCCGCGTCGGAAGCTTCCAGCGAAATGCTCAACACGCTGCTGGATTTTTCGCGCATCGAAGCGGGCGTGATCGAACCGCAGATGCAGGCCTTCCGCCTGCAGCCTTTGCTCAACAAAATCGAGAACGATCTCGCGCCGCAAGCCGACGCAAAAAAACTCGTCTATCGCTCGCGCGAAACCCATCTGGCCGTGCGCTCCGATCCGGTGCTGGTCGAACTGATTCTGCGCAATCTGATTTCCAACGCGATCCGCTACACCGAACGCGGCGGCGTGCTGGTGGCGTGTCGGACGCGCGGCAAACAAGCCGTGCTGGAAGTGTGGGACACCGGCATCGGCATCGCGCGGGAACATCAGCAGGATGTGTTCCGCGAATTTCACCAGCTCGGCAACCCGGAACGCGACCGGCAGAAAGGGCTGGGCTTGGGACTGGCCATTGCCGACGGTCTGGCGCGCACGCTGGGACTCGATTTGTCATTGGAATCCACCCCGCAACGCGGCAGCGTGTTCCGCCTAACGTTGCCCATAGACACCGCGATTGCCGCCGCGCAAACCGCCATGATGCAGAGCAAGACCCGCGTGCTCAATGCGCGGCTGCTGGTGATCGACGATGACAAGATTGTGCGGGAAGGCATGTGCCACCTGCTGCGCGATTGGGGCTGCGAATGCGATGCGGCGGAAAACATCGAAGAGGCGCTCGCGCTGGCGAAAGTGCAAACACCCGATCTGGTCATCAGCGACTACCGCCTGCGCGAACAACGCACCGGCGTGGAAGCCATCGCCGCGCTGCGCGCGCAACAGGGAGAAGCCCTGCCCGCCCTGCTCGTCACCGGCGACACCGCGCCCGAACGCCTGCGCGAAGCCACCGCCAGCGGCATCCCGCTGCTGCACAAACCGGTGTCGCCCAGCCAGCTGTACCGGAAATTGGTGGAGTTGCTGCACTAGAATTTGTAGGTCGGGTTTCTCCGCAGGGGTTCTCGTACCCTCTGGGTGCAACCCGATATGTCGGGCTAAAGCCCGACATACATTAAACCCGGATAATCCATTAGAGCCGAACCCGCTCCTTCCCCCTTGCAGGGGGAAGGTTGGGATGGGGGTAGAGTGGTAGAACAGTAGCGTTTCTACCCCCATCAAGCGGGACAAAGCATCGAGTTACATTAAAGGCCACTATAACGCCTAAATGTTTAACATTACCGCTGTATGTACATGATCAGCGGTCACAGCGTACATTCCATTTCCTTCATAACCTTCGCAAAATTCTGAAGTGAGTGTTGTGCGTAATTGGAAGCGAAAACGCCCCAAAGTTTGTGCAGGGAAAATTATCTCCGCATCGTGAAAATCGAAGAATTGCTGCACAACAGGATGTAGACATTTATAAATACTTTCTTTCGCCGAAAATACGCAACTTAAATAAACACATTCATTACTAAACAATGAGGTATTGAGATCGGAAGAGCGTCGTGTAGGGAAAGAGTGTAGATCTCGGTGGTCGCCGTATCATTAAAAAAAAA
>FZPU01000040.1_pt1 | contig 15764 bp, 17 predicted proteins | sample 1534781 | NCBI WGS metagenome assembly FZPU01 (sample SAMEA104161949, study PRJEB21768) | metagenome | isolation source: underground water
ATCACCGACTACGGTGCATTCGTTGACTTGGGCGGTATCGACGGTCTGTTGCACATCACCGACCTGGCATGGCGTCGCGTGAAGCACCCGTCCGAAGTGTTGACGGTTGGCGACGAAGTCGAAGCCAAGATACTCAAGTTCGACCAAGAGAAGAACCGCGTTTCTCTGGGCATCAAGCAAATGGGCGACGATCCCTGGAATGGTCTGGCACGTCGTTACCCGCAAGGCACACGTCTGTTCGGCAAGGTGACCAACCTGACCGACTACGGTTCTTTCGTGGAAATCGAGCAAGGTATCGAAGGTCTGGTTCACGTGTCCGAAATGGATTGGACCAACAAGAACGTGCATCCGTCCAAGGTCGTTTCCCTGGGCGACGAAGTCGAAGTGATGATCCTCGAAATCGACGAAGCACGCCGCCGTATCTCCTTGGGTATGAAGCAATGCAAGTCCAATCCTTGGGACGACTTCGCGCTCAACCACAAGAAGGGCGACAAAGTTAAGGGCGCGATCAAGTCCATCACCGACTTCGGCGTGTTCATCGGTCTGGATGGCGGCATCGACGGTCTGGTACATCTGTCCGACCTGTCCTGGTCTATCCCCGGCGAAGAAGCCGTGCGCAACTACAAGAAGGGCGACGAACTGGAAGCTGTGGTGCTGGCGATTGATGTTGAGCGCGAGCGCATCTCTCTGGGCATCAAGCAACTGGAAGGCGATCCGTTCGGCGGTTACGTTTCCGGCCACGACAAGGGCGCTGTAGTTACCGGCACCGTGAAGTCGATGGATGCCAAGGGCGCAGTGGTTATGCTGGACGGCGATGTGGAAGCCTATCTGAAGGCCTCCGAAGTTTCCGCCGACCGCGTGGAAGACATCCGCACCCACCTGAAAGAAGGCGATACCGTCAAGGCCGTCATCATCAACGTGGATCGCAAGAACCGTGGCATCAACCTGTCCATCAAGGCGTTGGACAAGGCGGACACGGCAGCGGCGATGCAGAAGTTTGCGTCGGAAAACACCAGCTCTGCCGGCACCACCAATCTGGGTGCGTTGCTCAAGGCTAAGCTGGATTCCAGCAAGGCTGAAGCACAATAAATAAGGAGGGAGGATGACCCGTTCTGATCTTATCGCCAAGCTTGCGGAGCGTTACACGCAACTGCTGGGCAAAGATGCCGAGTTGGCGGTCAAGGTGATCTTGGACAGCATGTCGGCGACCTTGTCGCACGGCGGCCGTATCGAGATTCGCGGATTCGGCAGTTTTACGCTGAACTATCGTCCGCCGCGCTTGGGACGCAACCCCAAGTCCGGTGACAAGGTTCAAGTGCCCGCCAAATACGTGCCGCATTTCAAGGCCGGAAAAGAGTTGCGTGAGCGGGTGGATTATCCTCAAGCCTGATGTCGTTTTGAAGTAATCCTGTTGGCGGCATATCGCAAGATGTGCCGCCAATTTTTTTCTTAAAAAAATAGTTCAGCCCGCAGATTACACAGATTCACGCAGATTATCGGAGGGCAATTGCCGGGTAGTGCATCAGCCGAAAGGTGTGTCAATATCCAAGATTAGCTGTTGTTTAATCGGCGTTAATCTGTGTAATCTGCGGGCAAAAAAGTTTTTTGGTTTTTTCTGTTCATGTTATCGTTGCACACCGTTTTACTAGCCAATTTAAAGTCATCATGCGATACCTGATCTGGTCACTGCGCGCCGTGCTGTTCCTGCTGTTGCTGGGCTTTGCGGTGAAGAACGACCAACCCGTTGTGCTGAAATATTTCTTCGGCTACGAATGGTCAACCTCGCTGGTGGTGGTGCTGCTGTGTTTCTTCACGCTCGGTGTCGTTATCGGCTTGCTGGCCATGTTTGGCACGCTGTTTCGCCAGCAGCGGGAACTGGCTGCCGCCAAACGCGAACTCAAATTGAAAAACAAGCTGGCAGAAATCGATGCCCAGCGTGACCTTGTCCAACCTCCCGAGATAGTGACCTGATGGATTTCGAACCATGGATGTTGTTGGTGTTTCCGCTCTTTTTCGGCATGGGCTGGCTAGCCGCCCGTATCGACATCAAAGAGCTGCTCACCGAGTCTAGCGCGCTGCCGCGCTCGTATTTTCAAGGCCTGAATTTCCTGCTCAACGAACAGCAGGATCAGGCCATCGAAGCCTTCATCGAAGTGGTCAAAGTCGATCCGCAAACGGTCGAGTTGCACTTCGCCTTGGGCAGTCTGTTTCGCCGTCGCGGCGAAGTGGACAGAGCCATCCGCATGCACCTCAACCTGGTCGAGCGCGCAGATCTGGATGAAGACAAAAAACAGCAGGCGCTGTTCGAACTGGCGCAGGACTATTTGAAAGCGGGCATTCTGGACAGAGCCGAGGCGGCGTTCCACGAATTGCACGGCACGTCCTACGAAAAACAAGCGCTGGATTTTCTGCTGGAGATTTACCAGAAAGAACAAGATTGGCTCAGGGCGATTGACATCAGCCAGCGCCTCACCGCGTTGACCGGAATATCGCACGGCAAGGAAGCCGCTTTTTTCTTCTGCGAACTGGCGACAAAAGAGTTGGCGCACAAACAAACCGACGCTGCCGTGGTGCATCTGGAACAGGCATTGGTCGCCAATCCGCACGGCGTGCGCGCCAGCATCATGCTGGGCGACATCGAGCTGGCGGCGGGACATGCGCCGCGCGCGATTGAAATCTGGAAGCGCGTCGAACAGCAGGACGCGCAATATCTGCCGCTGGTGGCGGAGCGCCTGCTGCAAGCCTATCGCCAGAACGGCGACGAAGCGGGCGGTGTGACTTTGCTGCAAGCCTGGCTGGAAAAATATCCCTCGCTGGATTTGATGAATGTGCTGTTCGGCGTGGTGGTGCAGCGCGACGGCGCGGAGGCGGCTTATCTGCTGGTACGCAACGAACTCAAGCGCAATCCGACCTTGCTCGGCTTGGATAAATTGCTGGAAGCGCAATTGCTGGAGACCTCCAGCGAACGCCGTGCCGACATCGAGCTGGTCAAGAATCTGATTCATAACCGCACGCGCGGACTGGCGATGTACCGCTGCAAACATTGCGGTTTCAAAGCACGCCAGTTTTATTGGCATTGTCCGGCTTGCCACAGTTGGGAAAGTTATTCGCCCAAGCGCAGCGAAGAAAATGGAGTGGCGATATGAGCGACCCGAAAATTATTGTCGCGATGGATTTTGCGCAGGCCGCGCCCGCGCTGGCGCTGGTCGAAAGACTGGAGCCGTCGCTTTGCCGTCTCAAAGTCGGCAAGGAGTTGTTCACCGCCGCAGGACCGCAACTGGTCGAGCAAATGCAGCGGCGCGGCTTCGAGGTGTTTCTCGATTTGAAATTTCACGACATCCCCAACACCACAGCGCAAGCGTGCAAGGCCGCTGCGGCGCTGGGCGTGTGGATGGTCAACGTACACGCACTGGGAGGCAAACGCATGCTGGATGCGGCACGCGAAGCATTGGCGAATGTCGGGCATAGACCAAAACTGATCGCGGTGACCGTGCTCACCAGTATGGCGCAGGAAGATTTATTGGGTATCGGCATCAGCGACAGCCCGGCGCAGATGGTGGCGCGCCTCGCGCTTTTGACCCACGACAGCGGGCTGGACGGCGTGGTGTGTTCCGCGCAGGAAGCGCCGCTATTGCGCCAGCAATGCGGCAAGGAGTTTTGTCTGGTCACGCCCGGCATCCGTCCGGCCAATGCGGCGGCGAACGACCAGTCGCGCATCATGACCCCGCGCGCGGCGCTGGAAAATGGCGCGAGTTATCTGGTGATCGGCCGACCGATCACGCAAGCGCCCGACCCGTTGTTGGCGTTGCGGGAAATCAATCTGGAAATTGGAGGCCTGGTATGAAGCTGCCAGCGTTCGACAAGGCGCGCATCCTGGTGGTGGGCGACGTGATGCTGGACCGCTACTGGTTCGGCGATGTGACGCGCATTTCGCCGGAAGCGCCGGTACCGGTGTTGAAAGTGAATAAAGTGGAAGAGCGCCCCGGCGGCGCGGCCAACGTGGCGCGCAACATCGCCTCGCTTGGCGCGCACTGCACTTTGTTGTCGGTGGTCGGCGCGGACGAGGCGGGTGATTGCCTGCAACGTTTGCTCACCGAACAAGGCAACGTGGATGCTATGTTGCACCGCGATGAAAGTATTTCCACCATCGTCAAATTACGCGCCATCGCACGCCAACAGCAACTGCTGCGCATCGACTTCGAAACGCCGCCCAGCCATGAAGTATTAAACGCCAAGCTGGCCGATTTCCACACCAAATTGCCGCACGCCGATGTGGTGGTGCTGTCCGATTACGGCAAAGGTGGATTGGCGCATATCGCCGAGATGATTCGCGCGGCGCGCGCTGCTGGAAAACCGGTGCTGGTCGATCCCAAGGGAGATGATTACGCGCGTTATAGCGGCGCGACACTGCTCACGCCCAATCGCAGCGAGTTCCGCGACGTGGCCGGAAGCTGGAAGAACGAAACCGAACTGACCGCCAAGGCGCAACAATTGCGCGCCGAATTAAAACTGGAAGCCTTGCTGGTCACGCGCAGCGAAGAAGGCATGTCGCTGTTCCGCGAACAGGATGTGTTGCACGAACCGACGCAAGCGCGCGAAGTGTTCGACGTGAGCGGCGCGGGCGACACCGTCATTGCCACGCTGGCTGTGATGCTGGCCAGCGGCGCGGACATGGCTGATGCCGTGCGCATCGCCAACCGCGCGGCGGGCGTGGTGGTGGGCAAGCTGGGCACGGCGGTGGTGAGCCGTGAGGAATTAGGATTGAGGATTGAGGATTGAGTCAAAACCAAACCCCCTCCAACTCCCCCTTGTCAGGGGGAGAGCGGGGCTCTAACTCCTCCCCTGACAAGGGGAGGCTGGGAGGGGTTGGGGTTTTGGGTTATCCTCTGTCAGGATTAAGGAGAAATGCATGTACTACGTAGTCACCGGAGCCGCAGGCTTCATCGGATCGAATCTGGTCAAGGCGCTGAACGAGCGTGGCGAGACCAACATCATCGCGGTCGATAATCTGAAGAACAATACTGATAAATTCAGGAATCTCACCGATTGCGACATCGCCGATTACATGGACAAGGAAGACTTCATCGGCAAGCTGCAAGACGGTTCGTTCGACGGCATCCTGTCGGCGGTGCTGCATGAGGGCGCGTGTTCCGACACCATGGAAACCGACGGGCGCTACATGATGGAGAACAACTATCGCTACTCGCTGGAAATTCTGAATCACTGCCAGAACGAGGAAGTGCCTTTCCTGTATGCCTCGTCTGCCTCGGTATATGGCGGCGGCGGTGTGTTTAAAGAGAGCCGCGAATTCGAATCACCGCTTAATGTTTACGCCTATTCCAAATTTCTGTTCGACCAGGTGGTGCGCCGTCGTTGGGCGGATCGCACTTCGCAAATCGTTGGATTTCGCTATTTCAATGTTTACGGCAAACGCGAGCAGCACAAGGGGCGCATGGCTTCGGTGGCCTACCACTTCTTCAACCAATATCGCGCCGACGGTTTCGTGAAGCTGTTCGAGGGCTGCGACGGTTACGCCAACGGCGGCCAGTTGCGCGATTTCGTTTCGATCGAGGACGTGGTCAAGGTCAACATGTATTTCCTCGACCATCCGAATAAATCCGGCATCTTCAATCTCGGCACCGGCAACGCGCAAAGTTTCAACGACGTGGCCGTGGCCACCATCAACACCTTGCGCGTCGCCAAAGGCGAAAGTGCACTGACGCTGGAACAGATGCATGCGCAACAGATCATCCGCTACATCGACTTCCCGGATGCCTTGCGCGGTAAGTATCAAAGCTACACGCAGGCCGATGTATCGGCGTTGCGCGAGATCGGTTACGCGGAGCCGTTCCTGACGGTGGAGCAAGGCACGGCGCGCTATGTGAATTACATGCTGGGGCAGTAAACAGGAGAAGAGTGTGAATCCGCGACATCCGTCGCTTTATTTTGTGAAAGGAAATGAAATGAAAAAGATTTTGTCGTTGTTGGTTTTGTTTTTCGCGTTTGTGAATATGGCGTTTGCCGCCGTCAATTTGAACACCGCCACCAAAGATGAACTGGATGCGGTCAAAGGCATAGGTCCGGTTAAGGCACAAGCAATCATCGACTATCGCACCCAGAACGGTTCATTCAAGAGCGTGGACGATCTGAAAAACGTCAAAGGTTTTGGCGACAAGAGCGTGGAGAAGATGCGTTCCGAGTTGTCTGTGAGCGGCGGCGCAAGTGCATCCAAGAAAGAAGCCAAAGCTGACAAGAAAGAAGCTGCCAAGGAAGACAAAAAGGCCGCCAAAGAACCTGTAGCCAAGGACAGCGCAAAGGCTGACAAGAAAGCGGCCAAGGAAGCCAAGAAGGCCGAGAAGGAAGCCAAGAAAGAAGCAAAGAAAGCTGAAAAAGCCGAGAAAGCAGCCAAGCCTGCCGAGAAGAAATAAGCAACTGATTGCAGCGCCCAACAAGCCCGTCCGGTGCAAGCCGGACGGGCTTGTCGTTTCTGCATATTCCAAAATCCGCTAAGCAAACGAAAACTAATTGGTTCACGCGTTCCATGTGAATTTCTAAGATGCGACACATCGTGAATTTGCGATCACTCATCACCTTGGAGATAAAACATGAAACGTTACACACTGACTTTACTGGCCGCATTTTTTTCAGTCGCATCCAACGCGGCTGAAATCAAATTACTCAACGTATCCTACGACCCCACGCGCGAGCTGTATCAGGAGTACAACGCCGCCTTCGCCCAATACTGGAAGCTCAAGAGCGGCGACGACTTGAAGATAGGCGCATCGCACGGCGGCTCGGGCAAACAGGCACGCGCCATCATCGACGGACTGGAAGCGGATGTGGCGACACTGGCGCTGGCGGCCGACATCGACGCGCTGGCAAGCAAGGGCAATTTGATTCCCGCCAACTGGCAGACGCGCCTCAAACACAACAGCTCGCCTTACACTTCCACCATCGTGTTTCTGGTGCGCGCGGGCAACCCCAAGGCCATCAAGGATTGGAATGATCTGGCCAAACCCGGCATCGCGGTGATTACGCCGAATCCGAAAACCTCCGGCGGCGCGCGCTGGAACTATCTGGCCGCGTGGGGCTACGGCTTGCAGCACAACAGCAACGACCCGGCCAAGGCGCAGCAATTCGTGGCGCAGATTTTCGCCAACGTGCCCGTGCTCGATTCCGGCGCGCGCGGTTCGACCACCACCTTCACCGAGCGCGGCATCGGCGATGTGCTGATTACCTGGGAGAATGAAGCCTTCCTCGCGTTGAAAGAATTGGGCGCGGACAAATATCAGATCGTCGTCCCCAGTTTGAGCATCCTCGCCGAACCGCCGGTCACCGTGGTGGATAAAAACGCGGACAAACACGGCACGCGCAAAGTGGCCGAGGCCTATCTGGACTACCTATATTCCGCCGAAGGGCAGGAGATCGCCGCGAAAAATTTCTATCGCCCCACCGACCCGAAAGTCGCCAAAAAATATGCGAAGCAATTTCCCAAACTCGACCTCATTTCCATCGACAAAAACTTCGGCGGCTGGACTAAAGCGCAGAAAGAACACTTTGCCGACGGCGGCGTGTTCGATCAGATATACAAGAAATAGGAGCGGCCATGTCACACCAATTCTTCTACCTGAAATTGTTGCTGCGCACCAACCTGCAACTCGATCTCGATAAATACGCTTTGATCGACACCAAACATCAAGGATTGGTATGCGGCTTTATGGACATGAAACTGGCCAGCGCTTTCCAGCCGCTGTTGCGGGCAGATGGCGCAGTGGTTGGACACGAAGCCTTGCTGCGTGCCGAATTCACGGAGCACGGCGCGCTCACGCCGCATGCCGCGTTCGATGAAGCCGTGCAGGTGAATCGCGTGGTGCAGTTCGACCGCCTGGTGCGCATCATTCACCTGATGAACCACGCTCGCAGCTTCGCCGAGCACGAGCTGCTGTTCCTCAAAGTCCATCCGCGCCTGCTTGCCAGCGTCAACGACCATGGGCGCACCTTCGAGCGCATCCTGCATTACTACTCCGTGCCCACCGCGCAAGTCGTGATCGAGATCAGGGAAACGGCAAACCTGGACGAAGCCGTGCTGGCCGACGCGGTGCGCAACTATCGCAGCCTGGGCTACCGCATCGCCGTGGATAATTTCGGTTCGGTGCATTCCAGTCTGGAGCGCGTGCTTAAACTGCAACCGGACATCGTCAAACTAGACGGCGCTTTGATACAAACCGCCGAACATTCGCGCGGCGCGACCGCCTCGTTCAAGCAACTGGTGGCAAGGTTTCAACACGCGGGAATTCAAGTCGCGGTCGCAGGTATTGAAAGCGCCAAACAACGGGTGATTGCCAGCGAGTCGGGCGCGGAGTTGCTGCAAGGCTTCCACCTCGCCAGGCCGGAATTCGCGCTGGCAACGCGGGGCGAGCGGCTGGCTGCTTGAGCGAAATTTTTATATGTACCGCGTGGGAACGCCCGTCAATAGGCGATCCGCATCATACACTCGATGGAGATGGCCGTATTTGCTGGCTTGCGGGCAAGGTGAGTAATTTAACTCCTTATTCCAATATCTGCTAAGCAATTCAGTTTTAATTATTTCCCGCTACGACATCGCCTCACTAGACTGCGTCCTTATCCAATCACAGGAATAAGCGATGTCCCGATTCAAAGCCCACAGCGTACTGCCCGGTTTCAATCTGGCGCTGGGTTTCACGCTGTTTTATCTCTCCCTGATCGTGCTGATCCCGCTGTCCGCGCTGTTCTTCAAAACGGCGACGCTGGGCTGGGGCGGGTTCTGGGAGGTGGTCACCGGCGACCGCGTGCTGGCTTCGTTGCGCGTGACGTTTGCTGCCTCGTTTGCCGCCGCTCTCATCAACGCGTTCTTCGGTCTGGTGGTGGCGTGGGTGCTGGTGCGTTACCGCTTTCCCGGCAAACGCATCGTGGATGCACTGGTCGATTTGCCGTTCGCGTTGCCCACCGCAGTGGCGGGTATCACGCTGGCGACGCTGTATGCGCCCAACGGTTGGCTGGGACAGTATTTCGCGCAGTACGGCATTAAGGTGGCTTACACGCCGCTGGGCATCGTGGTCGCGCTGACGTTCATCGGCCTGCCGTTCGTGGTGCGCACGGTGCAGCCGGTGCTGGCGGATATCGAAGCCGAAGTGGAAGAGGCGGCGGCGAGCTTGGGGGCGGGGCGCTGGGAAGTGTTCCGCCGCGTGATTTTCCCCTCGATTTATCCGGCCTTGCTCACCGGCTTCGCGCTGGCTTTCGCGCGCGCCATCGGCGAATACGGCTCGGTGATTTTTATCGCGGGCAACATGCCTTACATCTCGGAAATTTCGCCGCTGCTGATCGTCGCCAAACTGGAGCAATACGATTACGCGGGCGCGACGGCGATCGCGGTGGCGATGTTGCTGATTTCGTTTGCGCTGTTACTGAGCATTAACGCGTTGCAGTGGTGGAGTAGCAGAAGAGGGGTGCGCTGAGCTACACAGTAGGGTGGGCACGTTTCATGTGCCCACGCGGTCAACGTTCGCAACAGCGTGGGCACATGAAACGTGCCCACCCTACAAAAAACGTGCGAATAAATTCGCACCTACAAACGCATCAGTTGGTTTGAAGACATTCTAGGAATAACCATGTCGCAAGTTTCAATACAAAGAAAAATATCCACCCGCGAATCTCCGGGCATAACGCTGTTGCTGATCGGCATCGCGTTGACGTATCTGCTGCTGTTCCTCGGCCTGCCGCTGCTCACGGTGTTCATCGAGGCGTTCAGCAAAGGATGGGATTTATATGTGGCCGCGCTGCAAGAGCCGGATGCGTGGTTGGCGATCAAGCTGACGTTCATCGCCGCCGCCATCGCCGTGCCCGCCAATCTAGTTTTCGGCATCGCGGCCTCGTGGGCGATTGCCAAGTTCGAGTTCAAAGGCAAGAGTCTGCTCATCACGCTGATCGACTTGCCGTTCGCGGTGAGCCCAGTGGTGTCGGGGCTGGTGTATGTGTTGCTGTTCGGCGCGTCACGTTACCCAATATCAAATGGGGTCTGCTGTACGGCGTGATCTTGTGCAACGCGCGGGCGATGGGCGAATTCGGAGCGGTGTCGGTGGTGTCCGGCCACATTCGCGGACAGACCAACACCATGCCGCTGCACGTGGAGATTTTGTACAACGAATACAACTTCGTCGCCGCCTTCGCCGTGGCCTCGCTGCTGGCGATGCTGGCGCTGGTTACGTTGGTCATCAAGGCGCTGGTGGAATGGCAAGCGAAACGAAGCGGCGAACCTTTGCATTGAGCGTCCCCTCTCCCTTTCAGGGAGAGGGTTAGGGAGAGGGTAGAAGCGTTGAATTTCAACCAGCTTCAATGCACACACCCTCTCCCCCAGCCCCTCTCCCGCAAGCGGGAGAGGGGAGTAATGAATAAACGGAGAGAACAATGAGCATCACCATCACCAACCTGAACAAACATTTCGGCGCATACAAGGCGCTGGACGACATCAATCTGGAAGTGAACAGCGGCGAGCTGGTGGCGCTGTTGGGCCCGTCCGGCTGCGGCAAGACTTCGTTGCTGCGCATCATCGGCGGGCTGGAAGTGGCGGACTCCGGCAAGCTGTTGTTTCACGGCGAGGACGTGGAGCAGCGCGATGCGCGCGAGCGCAACGTCGGTTTCGTGTTCCAGCATTACGCGCTGTTCCGCCACATGACGGTGTTCGAGAACGTGGCGTTCGGCCTGCGCGTGAAGCCGAAGAAGCTGCGTCCGCACGAAGCCGAAATCAAACGCCGCGTGCACGAATTGCTGAGTCTGGTGCAACTGGATTGGCTGGCCGACCGTTATCCGGCGCAGCTTTCCGGCGGGCAGCGGCAACGTATTGCCTTGGCGCGCGCGCTGGCGGTCGAGCCGCAGATACTGTTGCTGGACGAACCGTTCGGCGCGCTGGATGCGCAAGTGCGCAAAGAGTTGCGCCGCTGGTTGCGCCGCCTGCACGACGAGCTGCACATCACCAGCATTTTCGTCACGCACGATCAGGAAGAAGCGCTGGAAGTAGCCGACCGCGTGGTGGTGATGAACAAGGGGCGCATCGAACAGATAGGCACGCCGGACGAAGTGTATGCCGCACCGGCCACGCCGTTCGTGTATCAGTTCATCGGCAACGTGAATTTGTTCCACAGCCGCGACCATGCGCCGTGGACGAACCAACACGGCGACGCGGTGGCTTACGTGCGTCCGCACGACATCGACATCAGCCGCATCGCGCAGGACAACACCGCGCTGCAAGTGGAAGTGAAACTGGTGCGCTCCATCGGCTCCATCGTGCGCGTGGAAGTGGCGGCGGACGGCAGCAGCGAGTTCATCGAGATCGAACTTTCGCGCGAACGATTCGAGGCTGCGCCGCTGTCCAACGGCGACAAGGTGTATATCCGCCCGCGCCAATTCAGAGTGTTTGAAGAGGTGGCTGCGTAGAGGATTTGTAATGCTTGAATTTCTACCCCCATCCCAACCTTCCCCCTGCAAGGGGGAAGGAGTTTAGTCCCCTCCCCCTTGCAGGGGGAGGGCTAGGGTGGGGGTAGAAGCTACAGCCTGAAACTAGAATTTATTTTTGCAAAAAGGAACGCAAAATGAACTTCCAACAATTGCGCATCATCCGCGAAGCGGCGCGCTGCAACTTCAACCTCACCGAGGTGGGCAATGCGCTGTTCACTTCGCAGTCCGGCGTGTCCAAACACATCAAGGATTTGGAAGACGAGTTGGGCGTGGAGCTGTTCGTGCGCAAAGGCAAGCGCCTGCTCGGGCTGACCGATCCGGGCAGCGAGCTGCTGGAGATCGTCGAGCGCATTTTGCTGGACGCGAACAACATCAAGAATCTGGTGGAGCAGTACAGCAAACGCGACGAGGGCCAGCTCACGGTGATCGCCACGCACACGCAGGCGCGCTACTCGCTGCCGAAAGTCATCACCGAATTCAAGAAGGTCTTTCCCAAGGTGCATCTCAAGCTGCAACAGGCCGGGCCGAACGAGATCGTGAGCATGCTGCTGAACGGCGAAGCGGACATCGGCGTGGCGACGGAAGCGTTGCACGATGTGACCCGGCTGGATTCGTTTCCGTATTACTCGTGGCATCACGCGGTGATCGTGCCTGCCGGACATGCGCTGGAACAGGTGCAGCCGCTGACTTTGGAGGCGCTGGCGCAATATCCCATCGTCACTTATCACGAAGGGCTGACCGGTCGAGCCAAGGTGGATCAGTCGTTCGCCGAGGTCGGCATCAAGCCGGACATCGTGATGTCGGCGCTGGATGCCGACGTGATTAAAACTTATGTGGAGTTGGGCATGGGCATCGGCATCATCGCCTCGATGGCGTTCAATCCGGCCAAGGACAGCGATTTGCGCTTGCTCAAATGCGAGCACTTGTTCGGCGCGAATACGACGTTCATCGCCTTGCGCCGTGGGCATTACCTGCGCAGCTTCGCCTACCGCTTCATCGAACTGTGTTCGCCCAAGCTGGACGAAGCGACGATACGCGCGGGGCTGGTGTCGTTGCAGGTGAAGGAATTCGGAGATTCAAAATAAGCGATTGGCAAAAACCGCGTCATTCCGGCGTAGGCCGGAATCCAGCCAGGAACAATATCCTGCGCAGCAGACAAAACCTGAATGAGGTTGTCCCGCTTCGCGGGGAATATTTAATCAACTGGATTCCGGCCTACGCCGGAATGACGGCCTGATGGAATAATCCGGTCAATAGCAATTCCGGTTCTAACTAAATAACAATTAAGCAGTTCATAAAGCGACTGAGCTTGGTTAGACTCGCACCATCGTGAATAAATTATCAGGAGATAAGCATGACCAACCAGTTCGCAGATAACTCGCTGTCCGTCGGCCACTCGCCGCTCATCAAACTCAACCGCATCACCGACGGCGCAAGCGCCACCGTCCTCGCCAAGATCGAAGGCCGCAATCCGGCGTACTCGGTGAAAGACCGCATCGGCGTGGCGCTGATCGACGATGCCGTGAAGCGCGGCGTGCTGGGCGCGGGCAAGGAGATCGTCGAACCCACCAGCGGCAACACCGGCATCGCGCTGGCTTTCGTCGCGGCGGCGCGCGGCATTCCGCTCATGCTGACCATGCCCGAAACGATGAGCATTGAGCGGCGCAAATTGCTGGTGGCTTACGGCGCGAAACTGGTGCTGACCGAAGGCGCGAAAGGCATGAGCGGCGCGGTGGCGAAAGCGCAAGAGATCGCCGACTCCGACCCGAAATACGTGCTGCTGCAACAGTTTGAAAACCCCGCCAATCCGGCCATCCACGAAGCCACCACCGGCCCTGAAATCTGGCACGACACCGACGGCAGCGTTGATGTTTTCATCTCCGGCGTGGGCACCGGCGGCACCATCACCGGCGTGACGCGCTACATCAAAAACACGCGCGGCAAAGCGATCAAATCGGTCGCGGTTGAACCCAGCGCCAGCCCCATCCTCACGCAGAAACGCGCGGGGCAAGAACTCAAACCCGCGCCGCACAAAATCCAAGGCATAGGCGCGGGCTTCGTGCCCGGCGCGCTGGACTTGGCGCTGGTGGACGACATCGAACTGGTGAGCAACGAAGATGCCGTGCTGTATGCGCGCCGACTGGCACGCGAAGAAGGCATCATCTCCGGCATCTCCAGCGGCGCGGCGGTGGCCGTCGCCGTGCGTCTCGCGCACAAGCCCGAGAACGCGGGCAAGACCATCGTCGTCATCCTGCCGGATTCGGGCGAGCGTTATCTCAGTTCGATTTTGTTTGAAGGCTTGTTCGATGCGTCGGGGATTGCGATTTAATAAACTCGGGTAATTCAAATGGCCGTCATTCCGGCGAAGGCCGGAATCCAGTCATGAAAATACTCCGCGAAGCGGACAAAGCCATGATGCTGTCCCACTTGTGTGGGGATTTGTCAATTATCTGGATTCCGGCCTGCGCCGGAATGACGGGATTTTTCCTAATGGATTTTAGATGAAAGTAAAACGCCGCCTTGCCCGCAAGCCAGTAAATACGGTCATCTCCATCAAGTGCAGGGTGTAGATCGCCGATTGACGGGCGTTGCGGGGCAGGTGCATAAATTTTTCGGCAGCGCGGTATGCCAGCGTTTATCATTCGCCATCCCGTGACCGAAAGCAGCCGATGTACAAAACTCTGGATGACTGTGTTGGCAACACGCCGCTGGTCAGGCTCAAACGCATTCCCGGCAACACCTCAAATACTATTCTGGCGAAGCTGGAAGGCAACAACCCTGCCGGTTCGGTGAAAGATCGTCCCGCGCTGTCGATGATCCGCAATGCCGAAGCGCGCGGCGAGATCAGGCCGGGCGATACGCTGATCGAGGCGACCAGCGGCAACACCGGCATCGCACTGGCGATGGCGGCGGCGATGCGCGGTTACAAAATGATTCTGGTGATGCCGGAAAATCAAAGCGTGGAACGCCGCCAGACCATGCGCGCGTTCGGTGCGGATCTGGTGCTCACGTCAAAAGCGGGCAGCATGGAACTGGCGCGCGACACGGCGGAAAAAATGCGCGACGAGGGACGCGGCATCATCCTCGACCAGTTCGCCAATCCCGATAATCCGCTGGCGCATTACGAAGGCACCGCGCCGGAAATTTGGCGCGATACTCAGGGCAAGATCACGCATTTCGTCAGCAGCATGGGCACCACCGGCACCATCATGGGCTGCTCGCGTTTCTTCAAGGAAATGAATCCCGCCATCCAGATCATCGGTGCGCAACCGGAAGAGGGCGCGCAAATTCCCGGCATCCGCAAATGGCCAGAAGCCTACCTGCCAAAAATTTTCAGCCCAAAAAATGTGGACCGGCTGGAGAATGTCGGACAACAAGCCGCCGAAGAAATGACGCGCAGTCTGGCGCGCGAAGAAGGCATCTTTTGCGGCATCTCCTCCGGCGGCGCATTGAGCGTGGCGCTGCGCATCTCGCAGCAAGTGCAAAACGCCACCATCGTGTTCATCGTGTGTGATCGCGGTGACCGCTATCTTTCGACGGGCGTGTTTCCAGAATAGTCGATACCAACATGCAACCCTCTGCCTAGTTGTTTTCAGCTGGGGAGTGTGTGTATCGCAGTTTCCGTTGGCAGGGTTAGCGCAACGCAACCCGATGTTTCAATCACGCACATCCCCATTACATCCGGTTGCGGGTTTTGGAATCAGGATTGGTGGTATCCCCATTTATCGTGCGCTTAACACAACCAGAATCTATTCATAACTAGCAGAATATATAGGCCGCTTTTGATTGACCACTTTTGGGTTAACTGGATAATTGGCGCGCCGTTTCGTAACCGCTTCATTTGCGTGGGGGCGCAAGAAATGTAGCGATACCAATCTGGTGGATAGAGTTTTTAACTCAGGGAAATAATTATAATAATGACCAAAAAATATTGGCCAGCGGCACACTTTTGGCGCGACAAATTCTTCACATTTTTAGCTTCGAATTCGTCAGTAGTTTCGTTTTGTCTTGGCCTGCTATTGCTGGTCACGACGGTGCTTGCATATTCGGTGGAAAATTCCGGAACGGAAATCCAGCGCCGTCAGGCAATACAACTCGAACAGTCTCAAACAAAGCAACAAACCCCATCTGACAACCTGAGCGCAACGCCCGCCCCCGGCGACCCCGCACAAGTTGTAGTCCCGGAAACTTCCTGTTTCACCCTCACCTCCTTTGCCTGGCAAGAAGATCGGAAGAGCGTCGTGTAGGGAAAGAGTGTAGATCTCGGTGGTCGCCGTATCATTAAAAAAAAA
>FZPU01000057.1_pt1 | contig 15687 bp, 15 predicted proteins | sample 1534781 | NCBI WGS metagenome assembly FZPU01 (sample SAMEA104161949, study PRJEB21768) | metagenome | isolation source: underground water
TTTTTTTAATGATACGGCGACCACCGAGATCTACACTCTTTCCCTACACGACGCTCTTCCGATCTCGCAGCAGGTGGGAAATCCACAAGCCGTTGACCGCGTCGGTGAGCATCATGCCGCACATGAAACACAAAGCCAGCAGCAAGGCGGGCGATACGCCGCCGTATTGCGTAGCGGTGGTGGAAAACAGCGCGGCTTGCGATAGGGTGTCGAACGAAAACGCGAACAACGCGCCCACGGCGGCGATCATCAGCGGATGCCCGGCGTGCTTGAGCTTGCCCAGCCAACGGCCTTTGAGGCCGACCATCTGCACCATTTCATCTTTGGGCGTGGTGAACACGGCGTACAAATTGAGCGCGCCCAGCGACAGCAAAAAGAACGCCGACACCCACGCGCCCACGTCGTTCATCCACAACGGGATCGTGCCTTGCTGAAACAGAAAACTGGTGGCGACGGCCACCACGCACACCACAAAGCCATGCCCCAGCGAAAACAGAAAACCGCAAAACTTCGCCAAACGGCTGCGCCCCGCCGAGGAGTTAAAGCGCGTCAGCCCGTCGATGGTGGCGAGGTGGTCGGCATCCATGCCGTGTTTCATGCCCAGCACAAAAGCCAGCGCGACCAAGGGGTAGATTCCACCACTAACCGTTTCCATGACACCTCCGTAAGACGATTTTAGATATTGTCTTAACAAGAATTATGCCACGGACTCCAAAACCAGAAAGGCTGGGCACCATTCGCAAAACGATTCATCAACCGACTGAAAACACGGAGCTGTTTATTGTTCTGCGGCAAATTCAACCGTGTAGCAGCACTAAAACTTCAAGCTCATCGCAACAAACTTTGGAAACTTACATTCCACTTTGGCCGCAATCCGAGCGCGGCAAACACAGCTTGAACACCGCCCCGCCCTCTGCCGCATTGCTCACCGCAAGCTTTCCGCCGTGGCGCTCGACGATGCCATAGCTGATCGACAAGCCCAACCCCGTGCCTTTGCCGACTGGCTTGGTGGTGTAGAACGGATCGAATATTTTGCTCATGGCCTGTTCCGAAACCCCTGCGCCATTGTCGCGGAACAGGATGCAGATTTCAGCGGCCAGCAGTTGGGCGCTGATGGTCAGTGTCGGATCGGGATGTCCCTCGGTGGCATCCGACGCGTTCTGCACCAGATTGATAATCACTTGCTGTATCTGACCTTGCGAACCGAACACCGGGAGTTCTTCGGGCAACTCCATCACCACGCGAAAATTCACTGGCGTGGCGCGCGTGACCCAATGCACCGAGCGTTCTATGGTTTCGGCCAAGTTGAATTCGGTGTCGCCGTTGCGGTCGGGCGCGGAAAAACGTTTCAGCCCATCCACAATATCGCGCGTGCGCTCCGCGCCTTCCACCGCGCCCGCCAACAGCGGCGCAAGATCGTCCAGCAGACGGTCTATGCGCAACTCGGCGCGCAGCTTGTCCAACGTTTCATGTGACGCGCCGCCATGCACTGCATCCAGATAACGCTTCAGGCGCGGCGTATATTTTTGCATGGCATGCACGTTGCCCAACACGAAGCTGATCGGGTTGTTCAGTTCGTGCGCCACGCCCGCCACCAGTTTACCCAGCGAAGCCATCTTCTCGGATTGCAGCAATTGCTGCTGCGTGCGTTTCAACTCTTCGTGCGCCTCGCGCAGCTTGTGATACGCGCGGCGCAGTTCGCCCAAAGGCCGCCCGGTGAGCACCACACCCAGCAACTTTCCCGTGCCGGATAAGCGTGGCGTGAAATTGAGTGCCACCGGCGTTGCACCGCCGTCGCGCGTCTTGAATTGCAACTCCACATCATTGGCTGGCTCTGTAGTCAGACTGGCGATCACCCGCTTCGCCGTGGTGCAACCGCTCTCGTCGGTGAACAGCGAACCGAGCTTCGCGCCTTTCAACTCCTGCTCGGTTTTTCCGGTGAACGCCAGCAACGAATGATTCACTTCCTCGATCACCGCGTTGCGGTCGCACACCAGCAGCAAGTCGGACATCGAAGTCAGAATGCTGAAAATGAATTGCTGCGATTCTTCCAGCTCGGTGTTCTTCTGCTCCAGCACCACCTCGTATTGCAACAGCTCGTTATAAACCTCGTCCATCGAGCGCACCACGTCTATCCAGGCGGATTCTGAAAACAGCTCCACCGCTTCGGGGGAAGGAAGGCGGACGGGCGATGCGGGTCTGTGTGTGCTCATATCAAATTTAAAATTCCCGTCATTCCCGCGAAAGCGGGAATCCAGCAAAGAGAACACTCCGCGAAGCGGATACGAATTCGGTTTTGTCCCGCTTCGCGGGGCTAGTTCGATCATCTGGATTCCCGCTTTCGCGGGAATGACGGTTTATTGAAATATTAGTGATTAAACGCATGTTATGTTTTCGGATGACTGTGTACATGCCCGTGCCCGGCATCCACGTCCACCGGCACCAGATTGACTTGCCCGTGACGCACGCCGCGTTCGGCAATCAAGGTGTCGGCGAAGCGCCGCACCACCTCGGTCGCACCGCGCAACAGCACCGTCTCCAGACAGTTGTCGTGATCGAGATGCACATGCGTCACCGCCACCACCAGATCGTGATGGTCATGCTGCAACTCGGTCAGCCGCTCCGCCAAATCGCGCTCGTGATGGTTGTAAACATACGACAAACTCGCCACGCAAAACGGCGCTTGCGCTTCCTGCAACCGCAACGCATCCAGCTTGCCGCGCAACATATCGCGCACCGCCTCGGAACGGTTCAAATACCCGCGCTCGCGGATTAGATGATCGAATTCGCTGGCGAGTTTTTCATCGAGTGAGATGGTGAAGCGTTCCATATTTTCTCCAAAGAATTCCGCTTTTGCTCCCTTCTCCCGCAGGCGGGAGAAGGGCTGGGGATGAGGGTCTGTGCGCTGCAACAAAATTGGCGCAACCCCACCGCCCCTCACCCTAACCCTCTCCCGCCTGCGGGAGAGGGAATGAAAAACTCAATGCACCGTACACACCATACACGGATCAAACGATCTGACCACGTGCTGCACCGCCAGCGGCGCGGTGCTGCCTTCATCTGCGGGCAGGCCGACCAGCGCCTGCTCCAGCGCGCCAGGTACGCCCGCCGCGTCGCGCGGAGAAAAATTCCATGTCGTTGGCGCGATGATCTGGTAGTTGAATATCTTGCCATCGCGCACATCCAGCCAATGCCCCAAACCGCCGCGCGCAGCTTCGATCAAACCGACTCCGCGCGCATTTTCCAGTTCGTGCGCCTGCACGCAAAACGGCGCGCCCGGTTGAATCTGCCGCAGCCAGTTTTCCATCGCGGGAATCACCAGCGCCAGTTCCAACATGCGCGCCACCACGCGTGCCAGCACACTTGCGCCATGGCGCGCCACCAGATCGCGCACCAGCGGATGCCCCGCCACCATCTGCCGCGCCAGCGCGCCCGTCTCCACCACTTGCCCCGCCAACCTCGGCGCTTTGCACCACGAGTACGCGCCTTGCTTGTCCGGCTGCGGCAGGGTAAGCCCTTCATCCGGCGCGAGCGGATGATCGCCCGCCAGCCAACTGCTGCTCACGTCTTCGCGGATAGCGCTGACATCCAAGCCCTGCAACTTGCCGTCCGCCCACAGCCCCTGCTGAAACAGTGCCGTCTCGCCATCGCTATATGCGCCGTAACTGATGAAACGGTCGGTCGCGCGCCCCATCTGCTGCAACTCCAGATCGCGCGCGATGCTCAGGAAATGCGCGAAGTCGGCGCGATGAATACGCGGTTCCATCCAAGCCCACAATGCCGCTTCGGAATCCAACGCGGCCACCGCTTGCAGGCTGTCGCCGAACAAGGTGCGTTCGAGAAACTGGCGGAACTCCAGCAGCAAAATTTTCAGGCGCAACTTCTCCGCTTCTTCCAGCGCACGCGATGAACCGCCGGGCTGCAAAGACAGCGTGTGCGGCCATTTGCCCGCGAGGTAACCCATCACGTTCATGAACTTGGCGCGCACCGGCAACACCTCCGCCGCTGCTGAACCACTCACCGCTTTAAAACGCGCTTGCGCGGCGGCGAACCAGGGGCGAGCGACATAACCGTCGCGCGCAAAATCCGGCATGAAGAACAAATAAAAATGGCTCAGATGATCCGCCAGATTTTCCGCCGCCAGCGTCAGGTTGGCCGCGAGAATGCCGTTCTGCGGCGCTTGCAGCCCCATGCCCTGCGCCAATGCCTGCGCCGATGCCGCCGATTGCGCCACCGAACAAATACCGCAAATGCGCGGCACATACACCAACGCATCCAGCGGATGTTTGCCCTGCAAAATCTGCTCGAAACCGCGATACATGGGCGAGTTCACATAGGCCGCACGCACGCGCCCGACTTCGATGTCCAGCGTGACCTCGAGATCGCCTTCCACGCGATTGAAGGGGCCGATGATGCGGCGGGTCATTTAGAAAACCTTTCAGAATTGATCCGGCACGAACTAAATTTCCGATGAGAAAGAGCCCCTCGCCCGCAGGCGGGAGAGGGGTTGGGGTGAGGGGCGTTGAGTCTTAACCAAGCTTCTCGGTACTCACAGACCCTCATCCCCAGCCCTTCCCCCGCCTGCGGGGGAAGGGAGCGGACAAGTTTTTCGAGTTGGGAATGAAACATTATTCGTGCCGGATCAATAGTCATTTCAACCGCGTCCTCTTGCATGCAGGCGTAATTACCTGATGATCTGCCACCGCATTTTCCTTGACGCGTTTCGGCGTGGCCGATTTGGACAGCGATGCCAGCGCCACGAACCACGCCTTGGGCATGTCGGTCGGCAAACCGATGGGGATACCCGCAACCTTGGGGGTTACGCCAAATGGATGGCCCGGTTCTTCAAAACCCGGCTCGGTACAGGCGATGCAGGCATAACCGCCGCGCAAGCACGAACCTTCGCCGTTCCACAAACGGATGTTGCAATCGGCATGCACTTGCGTGCCTTTGCAGCCCATGTTTTCCATGAGGCAACCCAGATCGGAAGGCTTGTGCGCGCTGGCCTTGAATTCGTAAAACTCGTTGCGCGTACAGCCGTGATGCACCAGATGGTCGGCATACAAACGCGGGCGACGGAACGCATCCAGATTCTCGTCGTGAATCTCGCCCGCCGCCAGCGATGCCAACGTTTCGACCACCCAGTGCGGATGAATAGGGCATCCGGCGATATTCACCACCGGCAAACCGCCCGCCGCGCGATAGTCCTCGCCCAACAAACCGCCTTGCGAATCGCCGTCGTATTGCAAGCCGCACGCATCCGCCGGATTGCTACCGCCCGCCGTCACGCCGCCATACGCCGCGCAACTGCCCACCGCCACGGTATGTCGCGCCACTTTGCACAGACGCTCTATCAGTTCCATCATCGAAGCGTTGCCGGTGGTCTTATGAAAACCGCCGCTACCGAACGGCCCTTTCAACACCGCGCCCTCAAGGCACAAAATATCCAAACGCGTCGCGCCGCTAACGCATGAATCAATGATGGCGCGCGCCTCGTCCGCGCTTTGCTCGGACAAAGTGGGATGCCACAACACATTGATGCCCAGACCTTTGAACGTGTCGAACAGATTGCGGCAATCCGCGTTCAGCAACGACAGCGTGCAACCGCCGCAACCGCCGGATTGCAGCCAGAGCAGGTTCAGCGGTGGTGTCGCTTCACTCACCCTTCTTCTCCATCCCATACCGCGCCAACTTGCTGCGCAGCCCGACGCGCGACAATCCCAACTCGCTCGCGGCGCGCGTTTTGTTCCAGCGGTGGCGGATCAAACACTCATGCAGCACGCGCGCTTCCAGCGCTTCCATTCTGTCCTTCAAACTGCCGTTTAATCCGGCGAGAATACTCATGTCTTGCGACTGCTCTTCCGGTGCGGCGCGCAGCACTTTGGGCGAGAACAAATGCGCGCCTATGAATTCGCCGTCGCACAATAAAATCGCGCGCAAAATCTCGTTTTGCATTTCGCGCACGTTGCCCGGCCACTGGTAATTGGACAGGCATTCCAGCGCTTCCGGCGTGAAGCCTTGAATGTCTTTACCCATGGCGGGCGCGGCTTGGCGCAGCAGGGAAAGCGCGATCATCTGGTTGTCCATTCTGCGTTCGCGCAACGCGGGCATGGGCAACACGAACTGCGTCAGGCGGTAATACAAGTCTTCGCGGAAGCGGCCTTTGCGCACCTCTTCTTCCAGATCGCGGTTGGTGGCCGACAACACGCGCACGTCGATTTTGCGCGAACGCGAACTGCCCACCGGGCGTATCTCGCCTTCCTGCAACACGCGCAGCAATTTGACCTGGAACAGCGGCGAGGTTTCGCCGATTTCATCCAGAAATATCGTGCCGCCGTCGGCCTGCTCGAACAAGCCGATGCGATCCTCGAACGCGCCGGTAAAGCTGCCGCGCTTGTGACCGAACAATTCCGATTCCAGCAACTGGTCGGACATCGCGCCGCAGTTTTCGATCACGAACGCACGCGCCGCGCGCGGGCTGGAATAGTGGATGGCGCGTCCCAGCAATTCTTTGCCGCTGCCGGATTCGCCCGAGATATGCACCGCGATGTCGCAGTTCGCCACGCGCGCGGCGAGGTCGATCACCTCGTTCAGCGGGCTATCCAGCGCGCGCACGATGCGCGAAAACTCGTAGTGGTCGCGCAGCTTGGTTTGTTTGGCCGCCACGCGCTTTTGCATCACCGGCTGCGCCGTGCGCAGCTCCACGTTCATCTGGTTGCTCTGCTGCTGCAAATCGTACAACTGCGCCGCCGCGCGCACGTTGAGCAGCAGCGATTCTGGATGCCAAGGCTTGAGAATGTACTGATAAATGCCCGCGTCGTTCACCCCGGCGATGATGTCCTCGACATCGGTGTAACCGGAAATAATCATGCGCACCGCATCCGGCCAACGCTCGCGCACTTCCTTCAAAAATTCCACCCCGGTCACGCCCGGCATGCGGTGGTCGCACAACACCACCTGAATCTGTTCGCGTTCCATGATGGCGCGCCCGTCCTCTGCACCCGACGCGGTGAACACGGTGAACTCTTCATCCAGCGTGCGGCGCAATGCCTCTTGCGAACGCACTTCGTCGTCGATCACTAAAATGTAGGGAAGAGTAGCCATCAGCAAATCCTCGGTAATTGTTCGCCCGCCAGCCAATCCACCACGCGCCGACCGCCCATCTTGGTGGTCATCTGCACGAAGCCGTGCCCATCTTTCACCACTTCGCCGATGATGGCTGCCTCGCGCGCCAGCGGATGCGCGCGCATCACTTGCAACAATCGCGGCGCATCTTCCGCCGCGCAAATCGCGATCAACTTTCCTTCATTCGCCACATACAGCGGGTCGAGGCCGAGGAATTCGCAGGCCGCTTCCACCGGCTGATTCACCGCGATGGCCGACTCTTGCAACATCATGCCCACGCCGGATTGTTTGGCGATTTCGTTCAACGTCGTCGCCAGCCCGCCGCGCGTCGGGTCGCGCAACACGCGCAATGCCGTGCCGCTATCCAGCATGGCCGCGATGAGCCCGTGCAACGCCGCCGTGTCCGACACGATGGGCGCGGAAAACGTCAGCCCCTCGCGCTGCGACATGATCGCCATGCCGTGATCGCCGATAGTGCCCGACAGCAAAATCTTGTCGCCCGGCTGCGCCAGATCGCCGGAAAGATTGATGCCCTCGCGCACCACGCCCACGCCCGTGGTGGTGATAAACACACCGTCGCCCTTGCCCTGCTCCACCACCTTGGTGTCGCCAGTGACGATGGGCACGCCCGCCTCTCGCGAAGCCTGCGCCATCGACAACACGATGCGCTGCAAATCCGCCAGCGGAAAACCTTCTTCGAGAATAAACGAAGCCGACAGATACAACGGCTTTGCACCCATCACGGCCACATCGTTGAGCGTGCCATGCACCGACAAACAGCCGATGTCGCCCCCCGCAAAAAACAACGGCGACACCACATGGCTGTCAGTCGCCATCACCAGCCGACCATTGGCTTGCGGCAACGTCGCCCCGTCGTTACCCTGTGCCAGAAATTCGTTATCAAACGCTGAAGCGAACAACTCACTAATCAGTTGCGCCATCGCCCGCCCGCCGGAACCGTGCGACATATCCACGCGACCATGCTTGATGTCGAGCGCGCGGGTGTAGTTGGGTTTGATTGTGCTCATTTCAATTCTTCCTAAGGTTGCGAATTTGCTCCCTTCTCCCGCAGGCGGGAGAAGGGCTGGGGATGAGGGTCTGTGCGTACCTGATACTTTCATTCATGCTCAACACCCCTCACCCCAACCCCTCTCCCGCCTGCGGGAGAGGGGCTTTCTCGTTCGCATTATCTTCAACGAGTGCCCAATATATTACTTCCATCACCGCCTCCGTCTCCGCCAGCATCTGATTATTCCAAAATCGTAAAACTAAAATCCCCTGCCCCCGCAACCAGCCATCCCGTTGCTGATCGTACACAACCGCCTCACCATGCTGCCCGCCATCCAACTCGACACCCAACTTCTTTTCATCGCAATAAAAGTCGAGGATGTACCGCCCCACCGGATGCTGCCGCCGAAATTTCGCGCCAGCGATACGACGGTTGCGCAACAACATCCACAGCAACGCTTCCGCATCCGTCATCCGCCCGCGCAAATCTCGCGCATAGGCTCGAATATCTTCGGGCAGTTTGGCGGGGTGATGCGGAAAATATTCGTCCATGCTGATCTACTCCCTTCTCCCGCAAGCGGGAGAAGGGTTGGGGATGAGGGTCTGTGCGCGCCTGATACTCTCATTCATACTCAACGACCCTCACCCCTAGCCCCTCTCCCGCCAGCGGGCGAGGGGAATCAAACCGTTTCCCGAAATCTGCCATAACTGTAATGCGCCGCACACGCCCCCTCCGACGACACCATGCACGACCCCACCGGATTTTCCGGCGTACACACCGTGCCGAATATCTTGCATTCCTGCGGGCGTTTTTGGCCGCGCAAAATGGCGGCGCATTCGCAGGCTTTGTTGTCGGGTACGGCCACGTAAGGAACGTTGAATTTCAATTCGGCATCGAACGCGGCGAAGCGGGAGCGCAGTTTCAGCGCGCTGTTTGGCACGCTGCCCAAGCCGCGCCATTCGAACATGTCGCGCAACTCGAACACTTCCGCCACCAGTTCCTGCGCTTTCAAATTTCCCTCGCGCGTCACGGCGCGGGTGAATTCGTTTTCGACGGCGGCGCGTCCCTCGTTGATCTGGCGCACCAGCATCAAAATCGCCTGCATCACGTCCAGCGGTTCGAACCCGGCGATGACCACCGGCTTGCCGTAATCGTCGGCGAACGGCTCATACGGCTTGCTGCCGATGACGGTGGAGACATGCGCCGGGCCGACGAAACCATCAATGGAAACTCCGCCCTCCACCGCCAGAATCGCGTGCATCGCGGCGGGGGTCAGCACGTGGTCGCACAGGATGCTGAAATTTTTCAACCCGGTGGCTTCGGCCTGCATCACCGCCACCGCCGTCGGCGGCGTGGTGGTCTCGAAACCGATGGCGAGGAACACCACCTCGCGCCCCGGATTGTCGCGCGCAATCTTCAACGCATCCTGCGTCGAATAGATCATGCGCACATCCGCGCCGTTGGCCTTGGCGCGCATCAGCGACAGATTGTCGGAAGCCGGCACGCGCACCGTGTCGGCATAAGTGCACAGAATCACCCCATGCTCGCGCGCCAGCCGAATCGCCTGATCCACGCGCCCGATGGGCAACACGCACACCGGACAGCCGGGACCGTGGATCATGCGCACATTCGCAGGCAACAGATCAACCAAACCATAACGCGAAATCGCATGCGTGTGTCCGCCACAAAATTCCATTAAACGGTAAGTGCGCTGAGGGACAGCTTCGCGCGCGATGTTGGCGGAGATGTTTTTGGCGAGTTCACCGTCGCGGAATTCGTCCACGTATTTCATGCTTGCGCCCCTCCCAACTCTTCCCGCAACTCCTCCATCTGCCCCATCTCGGCAAACATCGCCAACGTGCGCTCCGCCTCTTCCTGATCCAGCTTCTGCAAGGCATAACCGACATGCACGATCACGTAATCGCCCACAGCGGCATCATCCACCAGCGCCAGCGAAATCTCTTTGCGCACACCGCCCAGATTGACGATAGCGTTGCCCGGAGTCGTCAGCTCTTCGATGCGGGCGGGAATGGCGAGACACATAGCAACCTCTTTTTCGTTATTCAAAACAAGTTTTTCAAAATGCACCATCATGGGAAGGTGCATGGATAGCCAATCTACGCGCATCACATGATGCAGATTCCCTATCCATGCGCTTCTTCACGATGTGGCATTTTAAAAATTTAATTTTTCATGCGTAACATCGCCACCCACGCTTGCCCCAGCGCAATCGCGCCATCATTCGGCGGCAAGCGTTGTGCAGCCATCACATGCAGGCCGTGCGCGTTCAAGTTCTCTTGCAATGCCTCCGTCAACACGGTGTTGAGGAAGCAGCCGCCGCCCAGTGCGATGTAGTTGATGCCGCATTGTACTGTGGCGCGCAGCGCCCATGCGCCGAGTCCCGCGGCGAGGGTGGCGTGGAATAACGCTGCGCCAAAACAGGCATCTTTGCAGTCGGCGAGGGCGGCGAGTAGCGGGTGGAAATCCAGTACGCCGTCGTTGCTGAGGGTGTAACCGTCGGCTAGCGGTTCGACTCTGCCGTGGCGTTCGGCAAGGCCTTGCAGCAGCATGGCGGCTTGGCCTTCGTAGGCTTGGATTTCGCTGATGCAGAGCAATCCGGCGGCGGCATCAAACACTCTGCCCATGCTGCTGGTCGCGGGGGAATTCAACTGGCGTTGCAGCATGCTGACCACCGTTGCAGCGCCCGCTTGTGTCGGAAACCTTTTCACGATCTCGTCGCCGCGCCCCATGTCGAACAACACCGCCGCCGCCATGCGCCACGGTTCGCGCGCGGCGCGGTCGCCGCCGGGCATGCGCAGGGGTGCGAGGTATCCCAGTCGCTGGAAGTCTGCCCCTTGCACGCGCAACAATTCGCCGCCCCACGCGCTGCCATCCGTGCCCAGACCCACGCCATCTAACGCGAGACCGAGCACGGATTCTTCGATGTGATGTTCGGCGCAAATGGCGGCGATGTGGGCGTGGTGATGCTGCACGCCTATGAGCGGGAGATTGTGCTGCGCGGCGAAATTTTGCGCAAACTGGGTGCTGTAAAAATCCGGGTGCAAGTCGTGCGCCACGGCTTGCGGTTGCACGTCGAGGATGTCGATGAAGTGCGCGACGGTGTCGTCCAGCATCTGCCGCGCGCCGGCATGGTCGAGGTCGCCGATGTGTTGCGAGACGAAGGCTTCGTTGCCGCGCGTGAGGCACACGGTATTTTTCAGCCATGCCCCGCAAGCCAATATGGACGGGCCTGTGCGAGGCAACGTGATGCGGCGCGGGGTGAAGCCGCGCGCGCGGCGGATGAACGCGGGCGCATTCGATTGCCACTTCATCACACTGTCGTCGCAGCGGTGCAGGATGTCGCGGTTGTGGGTGAGGAAGGCATCGGCCAGCGCACCAAGCGAGGCGTGCGCCTCGGCATCGTCTTTCACCAGTGGCTCGCCGCCGGGGTTGGCGCTAGTCATCACCAAAGCTTGATTGGTTTCTTGTTGCAGCCAGTCGCAGCCAGGCGGTTTGCCCAGCAGTTCATGGAACAGCAGGTATTGCAGCGGGGTGTAGGGCAGCATCAGGCCGATGCTGGGGAGACCGGGGGCGATGCCTTGCAACTCGGTGGCGCAGGTTGCGGATTGGCGCAGCAGGACGATGGGGCGTTCGGGGGATTCGAGCAGGGTGGCTTCGGGTTCGATGCGACCTGTAATTTTGTTCACAGCATTTAACCCATCCCCACCCCAGCCCTCCCCTTGAAGGGGAGGGAGTGCTGCACGCTCTCCCCCCTTCAAGGGGGGAGTTGGAGGGGGGATGGGGGTAACTTTTTCCAGCGAATAATCTAAATTTATTTCCGCATAGTGCCTTGCCGAAACCGTATTCAACACCATCACCGCAAACGGTTTTTCCTCGCGCTGTTTACCGCCGCGCAAGCGCGCCACGGCTGCAACATTGCGCGCATCGCACACCAGATGAAACCCGCCCAAACCTTTGATGGCGACAACTTGTCCAGCGCGTATCAATGCGGCGCTGGCGGCGATGGGATCATCGGTGACAACAGCTCGCCACTCTGCATCAAACATCTGCAAACTCGGCCCGCACTCAGGGCAGGCATTGGGCTGCGCGTGAAAGCGGCGCGTGGTGGGCGAATCGTATTCGGCTTGGCATTGCGGGCATTGCGCGAACTTTGCCATGCTGGTGTTGGCGCGGTCGTAAGGCAAGCGCGCGGTCAGCGTGTAGCGCGGGCCGCAGTGGATGCAGTTGATGAAGGGATGGCGATAACGGCGGTCGGCGGGATCGAATAATTCTTGCAGGCAATCAGAACAAATCGCCATGTCGGGTGTGATGCCGGTTAAGACTTTGCCTGATTGGCTGGCGCTGATGGTGAAGCCATGCAGATTGTTTTTTGCCGAAGAAAACTCGTGCGTGACTTTTTCCACGCACGCCAAAGATGGCGGTTCGCTTTGCAGGCGGGCGATCAAATTTTTCACTTGCTGCTGTTCGCCTTCGACTGAAATTTCCACACCTTCATTGTCGTTACGCACCCAGCCAACCAAGCCAAGTTCATGTGCGAGGCGATAGACGAAGGGACGGAAACCCACGCCTTGGACTTGGCCGGTGACTCTAATCTGTGCGTGAATCGTAGACGGCATTTAGTTGGGTTCAGCTTCTCTTTGTTGGCTCCCTTCTCCCGCAGGCGGGAGAAGGGCTGGGGATGAGGGTTTGTGCGATACAGCCAACTTGGCGAATACTCAACGACCCTCACCCTAACCCTCTCCCGCCTGCGGGAGAGGGAATAAAATCTTAAAGCGAGTTTCGTCCCGCCGCCGCTTTCGCGCCCCCCGCCTTGATCCACCCCAACCACTCCTCCATCCCCTCACCGCTGGTAGCCGACGTACGTATCACCTGTATGTTGGGGTTGACGCGGCGGGCATTGGCAACGGCGAGGTCGGCATCGAACGTCAGGTACGGCAACAGGTCGCATTTGTTGAGCAGCATCAGATCGGAAGCGAGGAACATGTCGGGATATTTGAGCGGTTTATCTTCGCCTTCGGTCACCGACAGGATGGCGACTTTATGCGCCTCGCCCAGATCGAAACTGGCGGGACACACCAGATTGCCGACGTTTTCGATCAGCAGCAGGCTGTCGTCTTCCAGCGCGAGTTGTTGCATCGCTTTGCCCACCATGTAGGCATCGAGGTGGCACCCTTTGCCAGTGTTGATTTGCAGCGCGGGCGCGCCGGTGGCGCGGATGCGCGCGGCATCGTTGTCCGTCTGCTGGTCGCCCTCGATCACGGCCAGTTTTAATTCATTGTTCAACGCGGTTATTGTTTTGACCAGCAGCGTGGTTTTGCCGGAGCCGGGACTGGACACCAGATTGAGCGCAAAGATGCCGTGTTCTTTCAGATAGCGGCGGTTATCGTTGGCGTAGCTGTCGTTCTTGGACAGAATGTCGCGCTCGATTTTCACCATGCGCGCCTGACTCATGCCGGGGGCGTGTGCGCCTGCGGGGCCGGTGCCGAAGTCGAGGAGCGGGTTTGAATTGCTCGGTGTTTCTTCGTGGAGTGCTCCCTCATCCCCAGCCCTTCTCCCGGCGGGAGAAGGGAGCAAAGTCCCTCTCCCACTGGGAGAGGGGTTGGGGTGAGGGTGACTTGTATGCCCATCAATCGCCCGATATTGAATTGGCTCACCGGGTTTGTGCGCATGCTTGAGCGCATGTCCGCCAATCAGTGTTTGACCTGAACCACATCCGCATACGTTACACATTTACAACCTCCTATTCCACGTCGAGTTCTTTGACTCGCATCTCGTTGCCACCGGTCACTTGCACCTGATGGCTGCCGCATTTTGGACAAGCATCGTACAGCGCCCGCACGTGTACCACTTCGGCGCAATGCAGACACCATGCTTGTCCTGGTGTTTCAATAATCTCCAGCTTGGCATCCTGCGCGATGCTGCCGTTCACCACCGCCTCGAAACAAAAGCGCATCGCTTCTGCTTCCACGCCAGCCAGTTGGCCGATCTCCAGCCACACCGTCTTTACGCGACTGAAATTCTGGGTGCGAGAAGAGTCCTCGATGATCTGCAACACCCCTTCCGCCAACGACATCTCATGCATAACATATCTCCACTTCATATTCCACACAGGGATCAAGCGACAAGGCCGCGATATGTGCCAACTGCAACAAACGTTGTCCGTCCTGCTCCTGCAAACCGCGCATGTCCTGCGCGAATGCGCCAGCGGGATGGAAGTTCCATTCCGTCGGCGCGACGATGGTGTAGTCCGAAACCTTGCCTTGTTCGAGGCGAACATGGTGCATCAACAAACCGCGCGCGGTGCGCACCACCGCAATGCCCTCGCCTGTCGCCTGACTAAACGCATCCAAGCGCGGCGCGGCATTGCCGCTTGCCATCTCCATCACATCCATAATTCTGGACCGAACACGCGACAAAACGTTAGACGGTGCATCGCGCAGCAACGGGCTATCGAGATAATAAGTCCGCGCCCCGGTTTCCGCCGCGCCGCCCTGCCACTCGGGGCGCGCGGGAAAATTGGCATCCCATTTTCCGGCGCAAGATTGTTGCGCTTCTGCCGCCGACCACGCGGGCAACATCCTAGAATCCTTCGTGCCGTTGCACGCCAACTTTTCCAGCTTCGCGAGCAAGCTCGCTCCTACATCACCCAAGCCAACGTGCTCAAACTCATGCAGAAAAACCTCCATCCCAACCTCGCCCGCTGCTATTTTGCGCAACAGCGCGAACCTGCCCGCGAACATTTTTTCCTGCGGCGGCAAGCCCAACAACTTCGGCCAGTCCAGCAACAAGCGCCACAAATGTTCCTGCATCGCCTCGCACACAATCAAACGTTCGATCGAAGCTATTTCCATTGAAGTCTGCCGCGCCGCATGCAACGCCGCATTGGCCGCCGCGCCTTGCGCCTTGCCGCACACGCTGAACAGCAGCGGCACGATGTGCGACACCTGCTCCGGTGTTTTGCCACGCAACACTTGAGCCGCCATCGGGCGCGTCGAACTGATATTCGTGCCGACGACCGCATCCCCGTCCCATTTCACGACCAGCTTCAACTTGCCGACATCAACCAAGCTACTTCTCCAGAAAAGCACCGCGCAAAAAGTCGCGCCGCGACAGTGGTTTTTTTACTGCGGAATCGAGCATGGGTTGGGCGTTTTTCAGCATGGCTTCGTGTTCGTCATTTTGTTTCGGCTCTGCTGGCTTAAGCACGAACAATGCCGCCATCACTTGCTCGGCAACATTCACCGCATCCGCTTGCGATGCAACATTGGTGACTGGCGAAATCAGCGAACATATCTGGCATGTGCCCAATGCCGCTTCGTTCAACCCCATGAATTCGTATTTGCCGGAAGGAAATTCCCAGTACATTTTTTCTTCCGGTTGCATCGCCTTGAGCGGCGCATCCTCGCCCGCCAGCAACACCATGCCGATCGTCCACGGCGTGACCAGCACCCCCACCTTGCGCCCCTGATCGGAAGAGCGTCGTGTAGGGAAAGAGTGTAGATCTCGGTGGTCGCCGTATCATTAAAAAAAAA